>OFML01000903.1_pt1 | contig 19490 bp, 17 predicted proteins | sample 1541831 | NCBI WGS metagenome assembly OFML01 (sample SAMN04209237, study PRJEB22552) | human gut metagenome | biome: gut; material: feces | host: Homo sapiens | place: USA: Oklahoma | reverse complement strand
TGGATATCATGACTCCGGTATACACGAAAAACAGGACTCATAAATAAATCCTGCACAATTTCTACCGCTTCCGGTACTTCTGATGCGGCCACTGTTGCGGCAGGAAGTCCCTTTCCTACTTCTTCTGCATGATTCGGCCCGGAAAGCACAACAATACGGTCCGTTACATCGTGCAAAATATCTTTAATCACCTCAGAAAGGCGATGTCCCTCTTTATCAGCAAGTCCTTTAGCGGCACAAACGACTACCGCCTCTTTTTTTAAATACGGTAAAAGCTTTTCCGTTGTTTCCTTCACTGCTTTTGACGGTGTGGCAAGAATAACTACGTCTGCCCCATCTGCAGCCGTTTCCAGACAACTTGTAATTTTCACAGAGCGGGGAATCCGTACTCCCGGAAGATATTCTTTATTTTCTCCCGACTGTCTTAATTGCTCTGCCGTTTCTTCTTTTCTGCAATATAAAACAAGATCATCATGCCTGCCTGCAAGACAGACAACCATTGCCGTCCCCCAGCCTCCGGCACCAATCATGGTTACCTTCATTTTATCCCTTCTTTCCACGGGTAATCGGTTTTTCTTCTCCCCTGAGGAGTCTTCCGATATTTTCTTTATGCTTAGCTATAACAATCAATGCTGCCAGTGCGCTGAACACCTGATATTCTGCCGGCTGCCGCATAAGTATAATCACCAACGGCACCACCGGTGCAGAAATAATGGAAGCGAGTGACACAATTTTTTTATACCGGAAAACAACAAGCCAAATGATAAAAGCAGCCAAAGTGGCAGGAGGGCAAATAAAAGTGAATGCGCCTACACCGCAGGCAACACCTTTCCCGCTTTTAAATTTCAAAAATACAGACCAGTCATTTCCTATAATAGCAAACAAAGCACAGGCGAGAACCAGCATGGGCTCAGGCATTCCCAAATAAACGGCAATCATTCCCTTAAGAAAATCTGCCAAAAATACCAGAAGTCCCGCTTTGGCACCTAATGTACGGTACGCATTGGTTGCTCCGATATTTCCGCTTCCTGTCTTTTTTAAATCTACACCATAGCCGATTTTTCCAATCAAATAGCCTGTAGGAACCGCTCCGATAAGATAGGCGAGAATAACGATAAATATATCACCTGTCACAATTCATCACCGTCTTTTTTACTTCTCACTACAATACGGATAGGCGTTCCTTCAAAAGAAAAAGCTTCCCTTAAGCGGTTCTCGATAAACCGTATATACGAAAAATGAATCAAATTGGCATCATTAACAAACATGACAAATGTAGGGGGACGGATTCCCACCTGTGTTATATAGTAAATTTTCGCAACTCTGCCTGCATGGGCAGGCGGCGGATTCATGATTTTTGCATCTTCTAAAAGATCATTCAATACCGACGTGGATACACGCATGGATTGCTGTTCGGCTACGTTATAAATCATATCTCCCAGTTTTTGGATTCTTTGCTTTGTCATTGCAGAACCGAATAGCATAGGCGCATAAGGTGCAAATGGAAGACCGTTTCGTATTTCTTTTTCAAAGGAAAGGATTGTGTTTGTTTCCTTTTCTATCATATCCCATTTGTTTACCATCAAAATGAGACCTTTACCTGCTTCATGGATATATCCAATGATTTTTTTGTCCTGTTCTGTCAGTAAATCATTGGCATCCAAAACAAAAATAGCAACATCGCAATTATCAATAGCCCGGATGGAGCGGATTACACTGTATTTTTCCAAAGGCTCATCAATTTTGCTCTTTCGCCTCATTCCTGCTGTATCTACGAGTATAAAGGTTTTGCCCTTATATTTCCAAACCGAATCTACAGCATCACGAGTCGTCCCCATTTCATCCGCAACGAGAGATCTTTCATATCCCAATAATGAATTAATCAATGTTGATTTTCCCACATTCGGTCTTCCTACAATAGCGGTCCGGATAATATCAGGGGAATCATCAACTTCTATCTCAGGAAACCCTTCGGAAATCTTGTCCAGCAAATCGCCAAACCCTAAGCGGTTAACTGCAGAAACGGGAACGGGATCACCAAGTCCCAAAGAATAAAATTCATAGACATCCATTTCCTGGTTTGTACTATCCACTTTATTAACACAAAGAACGACAGATTTCCCTGTTTTTCTCAACATGCTTGCAATTATTTCATCATCAGCTGCCGCTCCGGCACGGGCATCAACCACAAAAAGAATGACATCCGCTTCTTCCATGGCTAGTTCCGCTTGCTGTCTGATACCGTTGGAAATATGATCTTTGCTGTCCCTGAATTCAATACCGCCTGTATCAATCAGTGTAAATTCTCTATTGAGCCATCGTACATCACAATAAATCCTGTCTCTGGTCACACCGGGAATATCCTCAACAATAGAAACACGTTTTTGCGCCAGACCGTTAATAATAGTGGATTTCCCCACATTCGGCCTTCCTACTATAGCAACAAGAGGCTTGTTCATTTCTCCTCCTTTAATTATTAATCCTCAGACGGGCATATTTACCCATTTAATACTATTCTAAAAATTGTATGCTGATATACCCTTACTGTCAAGTCAGAACCGCCTTTCCGGACAAGATAAAACTCCGGATAACATGATTATCCGGAGTTTTTTTATACAGATGAATCTGGTCTGTCTGTTATTCTTCTTCTGCCGGTTCAGTTTCAGCTTCCGCTTCTTCCGGTTCGTGTGCAGGACCTTCGACAAGTGAGAAACTGATTCTCTTCCGTGCTTCATCAATTCCGATGATGCGTACCTGGAGAACATCTCCCAGATGGCAGAGATCCCCGGGCTTTTTATTGTGATCCTGGGTCATTTCATTGATGTGGAGAAGGCCTGTTAAACCGTCTTCCATTTCAACAATAACACCAAATTCAAGAACCTTAACAACCTTAACTTCTACTACATCATCAACCTCGTGATTATTAACGGCACTTTCCCACGGATTCGGCATGCAGTCCTTGTGGCTGAAAGAAATTCTCTGTTTTTCTCTGTCAAAAGATTTGATTTTTACATCGATTTCCTGATCAGGCTGGAGTACATCTTCCACCTTTGCAATTTTCTTCCAGGAAATATCTGAAATATGAAGCAGTCCTTCTACACCTTGAAGTGCAACAAAGGCACCGTAAGGCATAATTTTCTTGACAGTTCCTTTAAGGATTTCGCCCTTTTCGTAAGCAGCTTCAATAGCATCCAATTCGTCGGTACGCTGTTCTTCCAACACTGCTTTACGGGAAAGAACCAAACGATTCTTCGTGCGGTCCACTTCAAGAATTTTTGCTTCAAACTTTTGTCCCACTAAATTCTGAAGGGAGTGAACGAAACGGAGATCCCCCTGTGAAAGCGGGATAAACCCACGCAGAGATTTCAACTGTACAAGCAGGCCGACTTTAATTGCCTCAACACCTTCGCATTCCACAGTCTCGTCTTTGTCAAAGGCTTCCTGGGCAACGTCCCAGTCTGCCAGACGGTCCACCTTAATCTTGGAAACGAAAATCGTGCTGTCCTCCTTGATACCGCTGACTACCTGTACCCGAAGTGTATCGCCTACCTGCAATACATCTTTAAGGGATGCGGGTTCCGGATAAGAGTATTCATGAATCGGAAGTACGGCTTCAGTCTTATATCCAAAAGATATCCAGGCTTTGTCGTCACTTAAGTCCACAACGGTACCGTCTACAACGCTGCCTTTGTGCACGTCCAGATTCATTTCCTCCTGTTCCAGCATTTCATTCATGTCTTCCATAATAAAAACTACCTCCTCTATGATCCAGTCCGGTGTGGATGCACCGGCGGTGATGCCAACCTTGTCATGACTGTGGAACCATTTCAGGTCCAGTTCCTCAGCCGTTTCGATGTGATGGGTAACGGCTCCTTCCGCCTGACAGACTTCCACAAGTCTGCCGGTATTGGCGCTGTTGCGGCCGCCTATAACAATCATCACATCTACATTTTTTGCCAGCTCAGCGGCTGCCTGCTGTCTTTCGGCAGTGGCATTGCAAATGGTTTTATGAACGATCAGAGATTCCGCCTTATGGGAAATCGCTTCTATCAGTCGTTCTGCCAGTGCTAAAAAAAATGTGGTTTGTATAACGATATGGGCTTCTTTCATGGGCGGAAGTAAATCTACATCTTTCATTGTCTCCACAATGACCGGATGCTCTCCTGCCCATTCAGCTACACTCAGCATTTCAGGGTGCTTTTTTTCACCGATAAGTACAATTGTTTTACCTTCTGCCGCCAAATCTTTAACGATTTTTTGATTTCGTTTCACAAACGGACAGGTGGCATCAAGTAAAACCGAATTTTTGCACTTAAGGTCATTATAACATGAAGGACCTATCCCGTGCGAGCGGATAATGACCGCTTCATTTGTTATTTCATTCACACTTTTTACGGCAGCCACTCCGCGGTCTGCCATTTTTTTTACCACTTGGGGGTTATGGATAATAGGTCCGAGTGTAACTGTTTTCTTGCCCGAAACAGCTGCTTTTTCCGCAATTTTCATTGCTTCCCGGACTCCATAACAAAAGCCCATCACTTTAGATTTATATATTTTCATCTGTCATTTTTTCCGTCTTTTTTATTTTATATAAATGATAGAACAAGCTTGTTATAAAAAAAATCATTACCCGTGCATTTTCATTTTTGCCTGATATGCATCTGTAAGCTTTTGGATTTCTTTTTTTACAATATCATTCAATATTTCAACAGCTTCGTTGTCCGCCTTTTGCTTTTCTACATTTATCGGCGAACCTATTAAAACAGCCAAAGGCCCTTTTTTACGAGGCATATCCGCAGATCCCACAACTGCCACGGGAATCACCGGCGTCCCTGTCATCAGGGCCAGCGATGCCATTCCAGAATGAAAACGTCCCAGCCCGTTTTTTTTGATTCGTGTCCCTTCAGGAAATATGCCCAAAGCATTTCCTTCCTTCAGTTCTTTAACCGCCCGGCGAATTGCCGTTCTGTCGACAGAGCCCCGTTTGACGGGAAATGTACCGAATTGTTTTAGAATCCAACCGAATAACGGATTTTTAAACAGTTCTTCTTTCGCCATGTAATGGACAACACGGTTTGTAATAGCCACCCCGACCAGAGGCGGATCGAAATAACTTTTGTGATTCGGTGCTATAATTACCCTCCCTGCAGAGGGAATATGTTCCTGTCCCTCCACATGAAGACGGTAAGCTCCAAAAAACAAAGCGTTAAATACAATTCTTACAATGGCATAAAAAATTCGCCTAATCATCTATATCCCCACCATTATATATTTTATTTCCATTTTTCATGACAAATCCGGATTATCGCCTCTGCCGTTTCCTCCAGAGACATTTTGCTGTTGTCAAGAAGAATTGCATCCGCTGCCTTCCGGAGAGGCGATAATTCCCTGTGACTATCCTGCCAATCCCTGTTTTCTATATCTTTTTCAATTTCCGCCAGGGTAATTTCAGGATGTATTTCATGAAGTTCCTTATAACGGCGGAGTGCTCTTGTTTGGACTGATGCAGTTAGAAATATTTTTACGTCCGCATCAGGAAGCACGGTCGTTCCTATATCTCTCCCGTCAAGAACAATGCCGCCCAAAGCCGCTTGTTTTCTCTGTATCACCACCATGGCTTCTCTCACCTTACCGATTGCAGCCACTGCAGATACTTTGGCAGAAACCTCCGGTTCTCTGATAAAAGGAGTCACATCTTCTCCATTCATGGAAATCCGTATCCCCTCCTCCGAGGGGCTCACGGTCATATGGAGATTTTTTACTAAATTTATAATATCCTGCGTTTCTGTAACGCCCTGCTTCATCACCTCATACGTGACAGCTCTGTACATAGCTCCCGTATCCAGATAAGCATAACCCAGACGGCGGGCCACGATTTTAGAAACACTGCTTTTCCCCGCACCGGCAGGGCCGTCAACAGCAATTGATATCTTACGCATCTGTATCATCTCCTACGGCAGAAACGGCAGCCAATCTTCCGGTAGAGAAAGCCGCCTGGATATTATAGCCGCCGGTAAACGCATGGATATCTATCACTTCACCGGCAAGATATAAATTTTTTATTAATTTAGATTCCATGGTAGAGGAATCAATTTCTTTAGTAGCAATCCCCCCGGCCGTCACAATAGCTTCCTCTATGGGACGGGTCGCAGAAATTGTCAGCGGCAGATTTTTGATTACCTGTCTCAACTTTGCCCTCTGTGCTTTTGTAAGTTCTGCTACCGGTAAATTATCGGGGATTTCCGCCACCGCCAATACGACATGAATCATTCTTTGGGGAAGAAGTCCCTGCATGGCATTGGCCATCTGTTTTAAATGATATTCCTTGAAATCCCGGAGCAGTCGTTTGTCCAACACCTCTTCTGTCAATGCGGGCTTTAAATCAATCCCGCCGGTAACCTGGTAGCCCCGGGAAAGCCACAATGAAACCGCATCGCTTTGGGTAAGAACTATCGGGCCGGAAACTCCGAAATGCGTAAAAAGCATTTCTCCGAAAGCCTCCGTTTTTCTCCGTCCCCCTGCCGAAAGAGAAAGCGTCACGTTTTTAAGGGACAATCCTTGCAGCTCCTTGCAATAGGATTCCTTACATACCAAGGGAACAAGAGCCGGTCTCACAGGAATAATCGTATGTCCCAATTCCGTTGCCATAGCGTATCCGTCTCCCGTAGAACCTGTCCGCGGATAGGATTTACCGCCTGTGCAAAGAATCACCGCATCAACAGAATATCTTCCTTTTTCCGTTTGCACGGCAATGACTTTTTTATTTTCTGTCAATATATGCAAAACCGGTTCGGACAGGTGGAGCTTGACATGCTTTTCTTCAAGAAGTTGCATAAATAGCCGCCGTACCTCTTGAGCACTGTCGCTTGCAGGAAATACACGGCCGCCCCGTTCTACTTTTGTCTCCAGCCCCCACGTATGAAAGAGGTCCAGTAAGTCTGTATTGGAAAATTTATGGTACGCACTGAAAAGAAACTTTCCGTTCCCCGGCGTTTTAGAAATAAAATCCGTAATCGGTGCGGAATTGGTAATATTACACCGCCCTTTGCCGGTGATTCCCATCTTCAACCCGACCCTGTTCATTTTTTCAAACAGAAATACTTCCGCCCCGGCATCTGCCGCTGTCACTGCCGCCAAAAGTCCTGCTACGCCGCCGCCGATGACAGCGATTTTCTTATTTGTGGAATTCATATAATTTTTTGACCTCTGCCGTTGTGAGCCTTCGGTAACTTCCCCGAGTTACATCTAAAGAAAGAAAGCTGTATTTGACGCGTTTAAGACCAAAGACGGGATAATGATAGGCCTCCATCATCTTGCGGATTTCCCTGTTTTTCCCTTCATGGAGAACCATCCTGACATAGGTCTTATTTTTTTCCTTATCATAAGCAAGCACTTCAATTTCACAAGGAGCAGTTATTCCACTGTCAATTTTCACGCCTTTTTCCATTCGGGAAGCTAATTTTTCCGAATATTTCCCTCGGACAACCACCTCATATTCCTTTAAAACCTCATGACTCGGATGAGTAAGAATATAGTCCAAATTTCCGTCATTGGTCATAAGGAGCAACCCTTCCGAATGGTAGTCCAAACGGCCGACGGGAAAAATCCTTTCTCTGATACGTCTGAAATAGTCCATCACCGTACGGCGGCCCGCCGGATCGGAAACTGAAGTGATGACATTGTCAGGTTTATTAAAAAGGAAATAGCGGAGCGGCTCGGGCTTGACCACCTTGCCGAGTGCTTCGATTTTATCTTTTCTCGGATCGGCTTCACTCCCCAATTCCGTAACTGTCCGTCCGTTCACGCGGACTTTTCCTGCCTTAATCAGCTCTTCCGCTTTTCTGCGGGAGCAGACACCTGCTCTGCTTAATATTTTCTGTAATCTTTCTTTCAAAATAAATCTCCTTCATCAGGTTTTTCTACCCAACGCATTTTAAGTTCGCTCACACTCGATAAGCCTGTACATTTCAAGAAACGTTTCGTCGTACCGTATAAGATAGGTCTTCCCGGAACATCAAGACGCCCTCTTTCTTCTACCAATTCTTTTTCAAGAAGAGTCGCTAATATACGCCCTGCCGAAACACCGCGGATTTTTTCTATTTCCGCCCGTGTCACCGGTTCTTTCACGGCAATAACTGCCAGTGTTTCCAAAGCTGCTGGCGAAAGAGGCGTTTGCTTCCCCAATGTTTCCGTCAGCCATGCATCATATTCTTTTTTTGTAGTAAGCGCCCACCCTGCTCCTGTTTCGCGGAGCATAATCCCCGCATCATTTTTGTCATACTTTTTCTCCAACAGAGTCAGTGCCTTTTCTATTTCTACAGAACTTTCATCAAGAGTCTCTGTCATTTCCTTCATTGACACAGGATCACCTTTGACAAAAAGAAAGGCTTCCAAAAGTGCCGCCAGCCGTTCCGTTCCTTTCATGACCTGCCTCCTTCCAGCACAAGTCCCGACACCGTATCCTTCAATAAAACCTCTCCCAGACGAATCAGCTCCAAAACCGCCATTAATGCCACGGCCAGGCGGAGTCTCGTTTTTCTTTTTCCGAAGAAATCCATAAGTCCTACTTGTCTGCGGCTCTGCAAAATATATCTCAGATCCTCTATTTCATCTTCAAGAGATGCGGTATCTTGCTCCAGTATTTTTTCCTCCGGCTCTTTTATGGCATCATAAAGAGAAAAAAAAGCGGCCGATAATTTCTGTAAAGAAATCTTCCCCGTATATTGTCCGCCTTTTACCTCAGACGGCATTTTGGTCCGGTATACGTCTTCTTCATCTATCAAAGACCCTATTCTGGCGCTGATTTCTTTCATGCGCTTAAACTCTTCCAAAGACCGGGCAAGCTCCTGACGGGGATCCTCCGCCTCGCTGTCTTCTTCCTGTCTTCGCTTAGGGAGCAACATTCTTGATTTGATATATACCAGAGTGGCTGCCATAGCAAAAAAACTACTGCCCAGTTCCAGATTAAATTCTTGAGCCTGCCGCAAATAATCCAGATACTGGTCAGTAATTTCATGGATAGGAATATCATGGATTTCAATTCTGTTTTTGGTGACCAAATGAAGTAATAAATCCATAGGTCCTTCATATACAGGAATACTGACCTGATAATGACCTTCTAACTCATCCATAAATCCTCCAGCCGTGTCTTTCTCATAAAAGATGAGACTTTCTGAATTCCATATTACCATAGGGAAAACACATTCACAAATCATGTCTTTTATTTTTTATTTTATTGTTTTGTTATAATGAAATAAAAAATAATTGCAGGAGTAATTTCATAAAATGGACGAAAACGAAATCAAAAAACTTCCGCCTTTTACGGCCGCTCTGACTCATCATGCCATAAAAAAACAATATCCTTTTGATACGCCCGGCCACCACGGCGGTGAGTTTTATAATCTGACTGAGGAAGGAAAAATATTCACTCAATTTTGGGGGAATTCCATGTTTGAAGGCGATGTATCCGATTCTGATGCAGAATTGGGAGATCCATCGTCCCATGAAGGTCTGGCAGGTATGGCGGAAAAACTGGCAGCTGAAACGTTTCACGCCGATAAAACATGGTTCGTTCTTCACGGCACCTCCGTTTCAAATCGTATCTGCTGCGACGCTTTGCTTTCGCCGGGAGATTTGGTTTTATTCGACAGAAATAATCATAAATCCATGTATCAGGGTGCCTTACTGCAATCTGATGTGACACCGGTCTATTTGGAAACCGTCCGCTTCCGCGGCGGCATTATCGGCGGACTTTCATCCAAAGGGTTGCAAAGAAAAACACTCCGTGAAAAAGCCGGACAAATTGATCCTGCAAAAATGAAAAAAAAGCATCCTTACCGTCTTGCCTGCCTCCAACTGGCCACCTATGACGGATTCATTGCCGATGCCCGGTATTTCATTGACTTACTCTCCCCCCTTTGTGACTATATTCTTTTTGATGCGGCCTGGGCAGGCTATGAGTCCTTTATCCCCTTACTTGAATCTTTCAGTCCCCTTACGCAGCCTCTTAAGAAATCCCACGCCGGCATTTTAGTCACCCAATCTGTTCATAAACAACTCGCCGGATTTTCACAAACTTCGCAAATTCACAAAAAAGACAGCCATATTAAGCATAAAAAACAATATCTTCCCAACGATGTGCTGGATAACTCTTTCCTGATGCATATTTCCACAAGCCCTTACTTCCCCCTTTTTGCATCCTTGGAGATGAATGCCTATATCCATAAAAAGCAAGGGAAAGAGCTGTGGGAAAAAGCGCTCCGTTTCGGGATAGAAACGAGAAAAGAAATTATGAGACACTGCCGGTCTGTACAGCCTTTACACCCCGGGAACATCGACGGCCACCCATGGGACTCTTATGATACAGAAAACATTATGACTAACCGTCGTTTCTGGAATTACCGGCAAATGTCAAAAGAAATGGGAGCACGGAACATATCTCCCCACTACCTCATCGATCCTTGCAAAATTCTACTCACCACTCATTTAGGAGAGAAAAAAATTCCTGCCGCGCTTCTTTCGATGTACTTGCAAAACCGTCATATCACACCCGAAAAATGCGGACTCCATTCGATTTTATTTTTGGCCCAGCCGGGAGACACAAAAGAAAAAGCTGACTATCTCATTACTGCCTTACGACAATTTGAAACAGCCTGTATGGATAAACCGGTCAAAGAAATTTTCCCCTCCCTTTCCCGTACCTATGATATAACCGTCGGCGAGCTGTGTACCTCCATCGAAAAGCTGCTCGACACACATAACGCCGGAAGTTTAGAAGAAAAAATGTTTATCCTTTCCGATAAAACAACGGGAATCAGCGGAAAACAGGCGACCAACTGCTTTGTAAAGGGAGAAAGAAAGCTTGTTCCGCTGAAACAACTCAAAGGCAGAATTGCTCTCGAATGCGCCATGGTTTATCCTCCGGGAATTTGCGGCGTTGCTGCCGGCGAAAAATGGACAGGCACGGCTGTTTCCTACTTTACCTTCATTGAGGAATATATAAATGCCTTTCCCGACTTTGCTCCCGAATGTGTAGGCCTTCACATAAAAGAGGAAAAAGGGAGGAAAAAATTATACGCTTGGGTTTTACCGAAAAAGAAGAGACTTTTAAACCGTCAACGTTGATTCATAATCTGCCCTTCCCATGATTTGACAGTTTTTATTTATTTAGTTATAATTATTAAGCTATTTTATTTATAGCTATATTTTTAGAGAGGTGATATACACAATGGCAACAAACAAGAATCTCCGTTTTAAGACAAGCAGACGTTTCGGCATGAATATCTACGGCCATCCGAAAGCGTTAAAACGGCAGCCCGCTGAAACCCGCCAGAAGAAAATGTCTGAATACGGTATGCAGTTGGCAGAAAAACAGAAAGTTAAAGCGTTATACAATCTTCTTGAAAGACAATTCTATCGCTATTATGATAAAGCAAGAAGAATGTCCGGCGTCGTAGGTGAAAACCTGTTATTCCTTCTTGAAACAAGACTAGATAATCTGGTTTACCGTGCAGGCTTTGCCCGCTCTATCCGCCAGGCCCGTCAGATGGTCACTCACGGACTCATCCTCGTCGACGGAAAGAAAGTGGACATTCCTTCTTATCCCGTACGTCCCGGCCAGGTCATCGTGCTGAAAGAAGCTTACAGAGCCAATGAAATGTTCAAGCAGTCTTTCCAGCAGACAAAAACCTTCGATCTGCCCTACATTGAAAAGAGCTTCGACAAATGGTCTGCTACCTTGGTACGCACACCGCTTCGCGAAGAACTTCCCTACAAAGACGAAGTCAACGAAACACTTATCGTCGAATTGTACAGTAAGTGAGAAATATTTGTTTTGCATTTATTTGCACTTGTTTATCAGGTGTCTAAAAACATAGATTTTATCGAACGTGGTAATGTATTTTCTCGTTACCACGTTTTATATTGCATTATTGAAATTTACGGAAATATTTTTAAAATCGAGGTCAAAATTGGGGTCAAAACATCATTTAAAATAGCCACTTAATGAATGATTATCAATCACTCTTTTATCTTCTATAACCGTTTTTCTTTTTCCAAGAGACTTGTTAAATTGATTTCAAATCGATATTTCTTATATAACAAAAAATGGATGCCGACATTTCGACACCCATTTCCCCTTAAAATCAAAAGCCAAAGAAATTTGCAATTGCACGACCTGCTGACTTAATTCCATTTCCAAGAGCTCTACCCGCCGACTTAATTCCATTCCATGCGGCTTTTGCCACAGTTTTTGCAGCTCTTGCTACTTTTTTCCCAGCAGAATATACTGCATCTCCTAATTTTGAACCACCAAAATAACCTACCATTCCACCGACAAATCCAGTAACAACAGCAAGCCCTGGTCCGATAACCGGAACCCAACCAGTAAGCTTTGCACCTATTGCTGCTCCTTTAGCCACTCCCCAAAGTCCACCAACCATAGAAGTTGTAACTCTTCCCATTTGATCAATACCCTTCGTTACTGATAATTCTCCAGATGCAATTTTAGCTAAAATTTTTACATTTTCTATACCCACACAAGCAATGTTGGCAATTACACCTGCCGGTGTTGCTTTAGGTATAAATTTAATAATTCCTTTTCTAATAGCAACTTGCAAGGTACCTGCTGTAACGGTTTTAATTGATGTATCAGCACCTGTCTTAATTGCAACTTCCACTAATTCATCTGCGTCAATTTCTTCACCCTTAAAGATTTTTGCAGCGACATTTAAACCAGTTGTAACCGCTGCCGATTGCAGCGCCATTACTCCTGCATTTTTTCCAATGCCCATAGCCAAATCTTTTGTTTGATAATGGCTATAGTCCATCTCCGGAGCCACACCATCCCTTTGAGCTTTTTCTTGAAGGGCTTTCATTTCTTCTTTAGTAAAAGATTTTCCCTTTGTCCCCCAAGCGTCAATATGGTCTGTAATGGTTTTTGATGAACCTTTTTCTTTGAAATATGCTTGTACTTCTTCAAGCTGTTCCGATGGAACTATAATTCTTTGATTGTTATAATTTCCTCTCTCCAACAACTCAATAGTTGCTTTGGCATCCTTACCAAATTTAAGCTGATAATTCTGATATTGTCCTGTATCATGGTTGATTGCTCTTACGTCAACAGAGTTCGCAGCGTGTGACTCCAATACAGACACAGAAATATTCTTGCCTTGCAATGAAGCACTTAATTCTGTTGTTTTTGCAATCACGTTTTCTGCAATATTTCCGTCGAGATTTGGACTCATCATAATATGTCCGTCTGCATTTCTCGACAATGCCTCTGCTAATTCTGCATTTTTAGCGTATAAAACATTATCCATCTGCTGTAATTTTTTACCATACTCATTTATAGCCATTCCAACAGATGCTTCTTGAATCTTATCAGCTAACCAGCTTTCTTTAGAAACTCCCTTTTTTGATGCCTCTGTACATGATTTGAGGTTTTCATCAAATGTCTGAATTGCAGTTACAATTTCTTCCGATTCCTGTTTGATTTCTTCCTCTTTCATTTCTGGAAGTTCTGTTTTAAATAGCTGCTCAAGCCATTCTTGATCCGTCATATTCGGATTTTTTTCTTTATAGGATTTAAGATATTTTTTAAACATTTCCTTGACAGTAAGGGCTTCTTTTTCTGTCAAAAATTCTTGTCTGTTTTCTTCCATAAATGTGCCCTCCTATTTTGATGCACTCTTAAATTTTCTGCTTTCATACTCTTTGGTCATCTTTTCTAATGCATCCTTCATAATCTCTGATAGCGAATGTGTATCTTTAATCGCATCAATCACATCTGCAGTTTGTATAGATACTTTATCTTCTGCAAAAGCTGATTCGATTGCATCTTTTACTACACCCTCTATATCAGCTCCACTAAAGCCTTCTGTTATAGAAACCAAGTCCTTGACTCTGATATTTTTCAAATCCTGTGGTCTTCTTTTTCTTATGTGGATATTGAAAATCTTTTCACGTTCTTCTTTATTTGGAAGACCAACATAAAAAATTTCATCAAAACGCCCTTTTCTAAGAAGTTCCGGCGGAAGCTGAGTAATATCATTTGCTGTAGCAACAACAAATGTAGGACTTTCTTTTTCCTGCATCCAAGTCAAGAAATTACCAAATAATCTGGTTGTAACTTCCGCTCCACCACCATATCCCCCAATACCCGCAAAGGCTTTTTCCAATTCATCAATCCAAAGTACACACGGAGAAATTGCTTCTGCCAACGCAATGGCACTGCGAAGATTACCTTCTGATTCTCCTACATACTTTCCCATTAAGCGTCCCATATCCAAACGCAGCAACGGTACCTCGAATAAATTTGCAGCAGCCTTAGCATTAAGAGATTTACCACAGCCCGGAACACCTGCAATTAAAACTCCTTTTGGCATATCAACTCCGTATTTTTTTGCATTGTTCATATTCTTATATACTTTTGCTTTTTTGATGAACCATGCTTTTAAATTTTCGAGACCGCCTATATCATCAATGGTTTCTTTTAATGGAATCATTTCAAGAATTCCTGCTTTTTTTATCATCTGCTGCTTTTGGTCAAATATCAATCTGAGGTCTTTCCTTGTCAACTCTCCATCATCAGCATAAGATAATGCCAACAAATTAAGAATTTCAAACTCTGTAAGTCCCTTAAAAGCAAGAGCAAACTCTTCTACCAAGCATGCCTCGACCTGCTGATTCAGATTTTCTTTTACAAAACTATGAATGACTGCTTTTATTTCCTCCGTATTGAGATAATCCATCTCTAAAATAGTTACATACTTTTCTATGTCTTTTGGAATTACCAACACAGAAGAAACTATGATAACTGTAGCATCTACACCCTGATTTATCATACGAGCTAAGCCTTTGATTTTTGACACAATTCTGGGCTCATCTAAGTAGGGTGTAATATCCTTAAAAACCAATATTTTTCCATCCAGCAAATCTGGCACTTTCAACTGATCAAGCATTCGTTCAAATGAACAATCTTCTTGAAGCGGAGCCTTTGTTTCAAAATCAATATATCCATTGGTTTCATTCCATTCATATACTTCTTTGCCCGAACTGATGTCCGGGATTAAAGAATCAACCTTGTCTTCTTCAAAAGTATTGATATAAATGATTGGGAAACCAGCATCAATGTAACGAACTAATTTGGCTTTAAATGTTCTATCTTCCATTTCCATCCTCCAGCTTATTACTCAATAGCTTGTCCATCATACATATTAAATAAAGGCTCGAATATACTTTGAACGTCGTCTGATTTAAATTCATACTCTGTTGTCTCTTCGTTATAAACAATTTTTATAACCTGAATAATATCCTCAAATTCGTCTTCTGTAATTCCAAACATTTTTGCAAAATCACAAATAAGTGCAAGATGCTCCTCTGCATCAGTTTTTTCAACAGCCAAGATCATCAACGCCCAAAAAATAAATTTATATCCTTCGGTATCATTTTCATTATCTCTACACAGCTGAACCAACGTTTTAGATGCCTCAATCCTTCTTTTAGGCTCTTCGAACTCGTCATATGTAGGATAAACTTCTTTCCATACATCAGTGGATTCGTCATAAGAAGCAGGAAACAGCAATGTAGATTTATCCATGATTACTTTTGCATACTCATTACATTTTTCATAATCATAAATCAATGCCAACGCAGTATTACCTGGCGAATTGTCTTCTATTCCTACTATTGCTCTAGTTATTGCTACAGTTATTTCTGCAACACCTCTAGCCAATGTTTTCCTTCTGATCTTTAAATTGATATCCTTAATCATTGTTTCATACTTTGCCATTCTCATGTTACTCATATTCTTTTCCTCCTTAAATATATGATATGTTCACTTTATAAAAGGGTAAATTCAACAATTTTTATAATTCACTAATATATCTATCAGCTAATCCAATCAGACTATTATCATGCACTAACTTTTTCATCACAATGATATCCGCATCAGCATCATAATTCAAATTCTCAATAGCATCCTTGGCTAATATATACATTTTTTTCGCAGATTCTCTTTTCGGCACGGGTATCATAAAGCTCAAATATGTTTTTTCCGGTGCACTCCCAATAGAAATCTTCCCCGAAGCCTGTTTTTTTACCGTTTCCACCAGTTTTTCATATAAAACTTCTTTTGTGGCATTCGCACTATCCACCACGGCTTGGTATTTGTCGTCATATCTGACCGCTTCCAGTAATATCTCTTTGTCCAACCAATCCACCTCTGTTTTTGAATCAATTACTACAACAGGATTGTTGATGCCTTTGTATGAAATCCCTTTCACCGACAAAGGAATCGCAAATCTGTCACCGCAAAGATAAACTTCATTTACTTCTTCATCAAGCAAGTCATACAATTCATCTTGATCAAACGCCACGTTATCAATTTTATCAGCATACTGTTTTTCATCAGTAAATTCTTTTAAACGCTTAATTCTTTCTGCTCGTTCTGCCGCTTGCTTCAAATCGTCTTCTGTTTTTTCGTCATATGGAATATCAAAAATCTCACTTACTTTTCGTGGAAGTTCAGAATCCATTTTATCTAATTCAGCAATTGCATCTGCGATATTATTCTCATATCGGTCCCTCAACCATATCACCAACTTTTCGTTTTGGACATACTCCAATACTCTTCCTAACGCAAAATTGTTGCGAAGTTCTTCCATACTACGTACTTCGATGCCATTCTCCATTTCCAACGGAAATCTAATTTTCTTTGCCATCAATCTGTTCCTCCGTATTTTCTTAATATTTTTTGTGCTTGTGTGATAAGCTTTTCTTTAATTTGCAGCGGAGCAATAATTGTTGTACTTTCACTCCAATGTTCAAAATACCAATAAATGAATTTTTCTTCGCTTGAATCAAAACGAATCTTCACACGGTTGTCCAATTCATGCAAAACTTTCACATTACTAAAGTTATTACATAGCCTCTTATAATCATCACTACCACATTCAACTATTATCTCAGTTGAATCGCCACCAAAATCCAAACTTCCTCTTTCGACATATGCTTTTATGTAGCCATCCCCCCTTTTTCTTTCATCAACAGTCTGCTCCCGAAGCACTTCAAAAGAATATATCTGCTCTAACTTTATATTGACCGCTTTATCTTCCTCCGTATACCCCATAAAATATAGATGTCCAGCTTGATGTCTAATATTACATGGTATCATGTTAGAAATATTCTTTTCGCCAATGTCGTCTTGATATACCATCCTAATATACTTCAGACTCCTTATCGCCAGTTCTAAATCTCCGTATATCTTTAATATTGCTTTATTATGAGCCGGCGGTTTATATCTGCTCTTTATATTTGATGATACTAACAATTTCGATGTATCTCTTGTATTCATGAGCAAATGCGATTTTAAAACACTAAATTCATCATTTCGCAGAACAGACACATCTCGCAGAATCTTCTCAATAAACAAATATTCCATCACCTCCAGTTCTTGTTTTTTCGAACCTTCCATGTAATATGTATTGTTCATTCTGTTATATTTAAGTTCTGATACACTATAAACTTCACTTAAAAATAGTCTGATATCTTCTATATCTCTATCAAATGAACGAGGAGAACAATCATTTTCAAAACAAAACATAGTTTTATTAACTTCATTGCCGTTTATCAACGAAGAATATAAAATAAGTAATCGTGTTATCTTGTCCATCATTTTCTCCTTCCTTCATTTAACCTCATTATATCACCCCGCTTCGTCATATTATGACGTTGTAATAGATTTTGTTTTGTATTTTAGTAAAATAAAAATTTAAACCCACAGCTGCTACTCCTTTTTATGAAGCAACAGCCGTGGTTTTCTTATCGTTCGTATTCTTTTTTTCTTTAATTACTGTGCAAAACAACAAAAACAAAATAAGAATAAATCAAATAAAAATTTACAAATCAATCAAAACGGAACATGATTTTATAAATATTAGCAACCAAGATATTACATATATTCCACAAGAAAGTATTTTAAATGAAGAAAATTTCAATGTACACTTAAATACTACTCTATCCTCTCATTTATCCTCTATAATCACAACATTGGCTGATATTGCAAGTTGTGTAACCGGAATATATACGGGAAACAACAAAGAATATATATTGGATTCCTATCGTAAAAGGAAGTATAAAAACCGCTTTTATACCTAATGCAAATGAATGATATATTAATTGGAAAATTGATGCAGTCAATCACTACAATGTTGATAAAAAGGCTATGTTTCAAAATTGCTCTTTCTACTTTAAAAAAGGAATTGCAATTCCTATGTTGAAGAGCAAAAAAATTAAAGCCGCTTTAATGGAGAATAAAGTATTTCATCAAAGTATAGTTGGAATATTCCCTAAAAATGATGATGATATATTTTTTCTATTAGCTCTTCTTAACAGTTCAATAGTGAATGATATTATTCACAACATTAATCCTACAGTAAATAAAACTTTTACAACAAAAATCCGGTTCCTTTCGGTTCCGGATTTTTTTATTGTCTTTTTTATTTCTTCTTTACTTTTTCAATAACCGTTTGATTTCCTGTAATTCTTTTTTTAATTCTTTTTTAATTCTTTTTTAACTCTTCATTATCTTTCTGCAGGGCAGTGACATCTTTTACCAGTTTCCGGTTTTCTTCCTGCATTTTTTCATTTTGCAATTTCATTTCTCTGATTTCTTTTGCCATTACTGTTTTTGAAGTGATGGCTCCTGTTCCTTGCCCGACCTTGACGGAAAAGCCGGCATTCACCATGTTTTCTCCGCCACCGAAAGACCCGCCTATACTGATCATCCTGTTTTCATCAGGATGATAGAATGCTCCTACAGAAATTGCATTCGCCCCTTTATAGTGACCATAGCCTGCAGAAAAGTCCCACTTGTTATCCGAATCGAAGTCGAGCGGATGAAGTGCGGCAAGTGCTGTGGCTGCCGCACCTGCTTTATTGATTCTTCCTTCCATTTCACCCACTTTATTTCCCATATCGGCAACGGTATTTCCCAGGTTAATCATATTTTCCGTGTTGTCCTTAATGCTCTGTCCCATACTGTAAAGCTGTTTACCGTTAACGGCATCATTACTGTCCTTTGAAATATTCCCGTCACCTACATTCGTGATTTTATTTCCGTTTGCATCGATACCGTCTTTACTGATATAGGTTTTATCTCCGACTTTATATTCCTCTGCCGTTACGCTATTTAAAGAAATCTTCTCTGCAAGAGCAACTGTATATTCAGATGTACCTTCCGGTCCGGGTGTTATAGTAATATTTTTTCCGGCCCTTACCGTCGTACGGCTCTGTGCCTGTGTTTTCTCCATTACTTTTTTCAACTGTTCTTCCGTAGCCGCTCTTCCTTTTGTGGCAAAGTCTGCCCCATCTATTCCCGTATTTGTCAATCCGATAATTTCACCTTTATCATCTGTTCCGTCAACGGTAACATTTCCTGCTTTAATTTTTTTATCTAAAGAAATCTTATATCCTGTGATTATATCGCCACC
>OFML01000902.1_pt1 | contig 19508 bp, 22 predicted proteins | sample 1541831 | NCBI WGS metagenome assembly OFML01 (sample SAMN04209237, study PRJEB22552) | human gut metagenome | biome: gut; material: feces | host: Homo sapiens | place: USA: Oklahoma | reverse complement strand
TCTCGGAAAGCTATCTGGGCAAAAGCACCCTCTGGCTGGACACCTACGGCAAGAGCACCGGCCATTCCGGCAGCTACTCCACCAACAATCAGATCACGGGCCGGGAGCTTTTGACCCCGGATGAGGTGCGTATGCTGGACAACAACCTGGCGCTGCTCTTTATCCGTGGGGAGCCGCCGCTGATGGATGAGAAGTACGACCTGTTAAAGCACCCGAATGTGAAGTACACCACCGATGGCGGCGCGCCCGCCTATTCCCACGGCGGCACCGAAAACGCCGTGGCGGACATGGCCATTGGCAGCCTTACCCCCGGCGACCTTGCCAATATCCAGGAGCCGGAAACCCTTTGTGAACTTCTGTCCGATGAGGACATGGAGAAAATCTTTCAATTCAAGGAGGAAAAGCAAAATGAAGCGGTTTAAGAAGGAAACCAAGAAGAACAAGGAAACCCACAGCCTGCCCATGGGCAAAAAGAGCCGGAGCATTTTTGTCGTTTACGCAGCGATGGTGTTCATGTTTTGCTGCGGCGCTACCACGGCCTTTGCCGCCGGGGACCCTCTCACGGTTATCAACAACCTGTCTGAGTTTATTTTCGGCCTGATCCGGGCGATCGGTATGATCCTGCTGGGCTTTGGTATCGTGCAGATCGGTTTGTCCCTCAAGTCGCACGATCCCAGCCAGCGCGCCAACGGTTTTCTGACGCTGGCCGGAGGCGTTGTTATCACCTTTGCCAAGGAGATTTTGACCCTGATTACCGGCTGATACAAAACGGCAGTACGGGGGCGGGCCGATGTGGTCCGCCCCTGGTTATGCCGGAAAGGAGGTCTTTGAATGTCCGATAACTGGGTTGTGCAAAACCTGCAAAATGCCCTTGACACCTGGAACAAGTATCTGTCTGAAATCTGGCAGCTTATCACCCAAAGCCCGGAGCAGTTTAAGGGCGGCTCCATCTGGAGTGTGATCGTCAACATCCACGACGCGGTGCGGGCTATCGGCCTTGCGCTTCTGGTGCTGTTCTTTGTCATCGGGATTGTGAAAACCTGCGGCAGCTTTGCCGAGGTGAAAAAGCCGGAACACGCCTTAAAGCTGTTCATCCGGTTTGCCATTGCCAAGGGTGTCGTGACCTATGGGCTGGAGCTGATGATGGCCCTCTTTAACATTGTCCAGGGCCTTGTTTCCACCATTATGAACGCGGCGGGCTTTGGAACCGCACAGCAGACCGTTCTCCCACAGGAGATCATTGACGCGGTGGAAAGCTGCGGCTTCTTTGAGAGTATCCCTTTGTGGGCGGTGACGCTCATCGGCGGGCTGTTCATCACCGTTCTCAGCTTCATTATGATTATGACCGTCTACGGGCGGTTTTTTAAGCTCTATTTATACACGGCCATCGCGCCGGTGCCTCTGTCCACCTTTGGCGGGGAACCCAGCCAGAACGTGGGCAAGAGCTTCATCAAAAGCTATGCCGCCGTGTGCCTGGAGGGGGCAATCATCGTGCTGGCCTGCATTATCTTCTCCCTGTTCGCGGCTTCACCCCCTGCAGTGGACCCCAACGCGGCGGCAGTTACCCAGGTGTGGAGCTATGTGGGCGAGCTGCTGTTCAATATGCTGGTGCTTGTAGGCGCTGTGAAGATGGCCGACCGCGTGGTGCGCGAGATGATGGGCCTGTAAAGGAGGAAAAGTCAATGGACGATACAAGAAACGAGGTTTGCCGCAAGGTGCTGGAAACGCCTCTTGAGGACATCCGGGAGGATGTGTTCTTCCGCGCCGACAACTTTCAGAATGAGCCGTGGTACGGCGAGTTTCAGATCTACCGCAATCTGGGCGTTTGCCAGCCCAAGCCGGAACACGTCCTGGAGGTGCAGAAGGCGCTGAAAGTCATGGGCTATCCCACCCACGCTGCCGAGCGGAACGGGAAAACCTATCTTCTCCCCGGCGAAAAACAGCCCGAAAGCACAAAGACGTTGAGGGAGGAATGGAAAATGGCGCGGCTGGAGGAACAGAAAGAAGCTGCCTCTCGGCTGTTTTAGAAATCTTCCCGGCAAAAGGGCCGGGAGCGTTAAGAAACGGAGGGATATGTTTTGAACATGAGCAAAGAAAAGCTGATGAGGCTTGCCGGGCGCGCCCTAAAGCGTACCGAATCCTATCAATGGAACCGGGGGCTGGATGTGCCGGATGAGGAAAACTACAAAATCGACTATCTGCTGGTCAAGGGCAGCAAGGCTTCCCCGGAGGACGTGATAGCCTATGCGTCCTTTGAGGACGATATGGTGCGGTTCCATCCGCTGCGGGAAAACGACCAGCCTTTTGCGCATTACGGCGAGTGCTTCACTTACGATTCCGACCTGTTTGAGCCTTTGGAGCAAGGATATTCCCTGGCTTGTATGTCGCCGGAGGCCCATGCCTGCGCCTGGTATGAAATCGAAGATTTACAGGGCGGGATCGAACACCAGGCAGGTATGCAGAGCTATTTGCACTACTGCAAGCAGCACGGCGTTACCAGGGTGCAACTGGCCCGTCTGGCGGACTATGACGGCATGGATGTGATGAAGCTCTATGACCGGCAGGCTGTCAGAGGGGCGCAGGGCAAGCAGAAAAAAGAGTTTGAGCGATAACGGGAGGTGGCATTTTGGAAGTCAAGATCAACCGCGAAATCCGCAACTACACCGAATCCATGTTTTTCGGTTTGAGTATGCGGCAATTCATTTTTTCCATTCTGGCCTGCGGCGTGGCCGTGGGCCTTTACTTTCTCCTGCGCCCCTACTTTGGCGTGGAAACCCTTTCCTGGGTTTGCATTTTGGGCGCGTCCCCCTTTGCCATGCTGGGGTTTATCACCTACCACGGCATGACGGCGGAACAATTCATCTGGGCGTGGCTGCGCTCGGAAATGCTGGAGCCAAAGGAGATAAAGTTTGAGGACGGCAACTATTACTATGCTGCTTTGAAAAATGTGATCGAGGGGCGGCAGACCGGGCGGCCCGTCAGAAAGCAGCCCAAAGAGCCGAAACAGTTTTACAAGCGGAAGGAGGCAACCCATGATTAAAACGTTGAAAACCATGTCCAAGCAGGACAAGGAGCGATATACCGTACCCCGGAAGGTGCAGGATGTGATCCCCGTCCGCCGTATCTGGCAGGACGGCATTTTTTTGACCGGAAACAAGTTCTCCAAAACCTATCAGTTCAGCGACATCAATTATCTGGTGGCAAGCCGCGAGGATAAAGAGAGTATGTTCCTCATCTACTCGGAGCTTCTCAACTCCCTGGATTCTGGAGCGGTGACGAAAATCACCATCAACAACCGGAGGACGAATAAGGCAAACTTTGAAAACTCCATCCTCATGCCTATGCAGGAGGACTTCCGGGACGAGTACCGCAGGGAATACAATCAAATGCTGCTCGATAAGGCCACCGGGGCCAATGGAATCACCCAGGAGAAATATATCACCATCTCTGTGGTGAAGAAAGATATTGAGGAGGCCCGCGCCTACTTTTCCCGCGTGGGGGCCGACCTCATTTCTCACTTTGCCGCCCTGGGTTCCAAGTGCGTGGAGCTGGACGCTTCCGAAAGGCTACGTATCCTGCACGATTTCTACCGCCAGGGCGAGGAGGCAGAGTTCTCCTTTGATTTGGCGGCTATGGCAAAGCGCGGCCACGATTTCAAGGACTATATCTGCCCCGACAGCATGGAGAAGAACAGCGACTATGTGAAGCTGGGTGACAAGTTTTGCCGGGTGTTGTTCCTCAAGGATTTTGCCAGCTATATCAAGGACAACATGGTGACGGAGCTTACGGATTTCAACCGCAATCTGATGTTCTCCATTGACGTGGTTCCGGTGCCTACGGATGAGGCTGTGCGGGAGGTAGAAAACCGCTTATTGGGCGTGGAAACGAACATCACCAACTGGCAAAGACGCCAAAATGCCAATAACAACTTTTCCGCCGTGGTGCCCTATGACATGGAGCTTCAGCGCAAAGAGAGCAAGGAGTTCCTGGACGATCTCACCACCCGTGACCAGCGCATGATGTTTGCGGTGATTACCCTGGCGATCACCGCCGACACCAAGGAGCAGCTTGACAGTGACACCGAGGCGGTGCTTTCCGTGGCAAGAAAGCATATGTGCCAGCTTGCGGTTCTCAAGTTCCAGCAGCTTGACGGGCTGAACACGGCCCTGCCCATTGGGGTGCGCAAAATCAACGCCTTCCGTACCCTCACCACCGAGAGTTTGGCGGTGTTCATCCCCTTTAAGGTGCAGGAGATCCAGGACAAGGGCGGCATTTACTTTGGGGAGAACGCTATTTCCCACAACCTCATCATGTGCAACAAGGCGAACCTGTTAAACCAGTCGGCTTTTTACCTGGGCGTTCCCGGCGCGGGAAAATCTTTTGCGGTGAAAGAGCTGATCGCCTTCCTTATGCTCCATCCCAATTACGCCAATGATGAAATCCTCATTTGTGACCCGGAGGGCGAGTTTGGCGCACTGGTGAAAGCCCTGGGCCGCGAAAAGGCTACGGTGGCCCACCTGGTGGCAGGCGGAAAAGACAAGCTCAATTCCATGTATATGGTGGAGGGTTACGGCGAGCAGAATCCCATTGTGGAGAAGTCGCAGTTTGTTATGTCCCTCATCGAGCAGATCGACAAGCGCGGCGTGGGGCCGCAGCATAAATCCATCATCGACCGCTGCACCGCCCTTGTTTACCCGGAGGCGGAAAAAGAGGGCCGGGCCGCCACTCTCTGCGACCTGCGGAACAAGCTGCTGGAGCAGCCGGAGGAAAAGGCAAAGGAGATCGCCCTTTCCCTGGAGCTTTACACCACCGGCTCCCTGGACATCTTTGGCCGCGACAGCACGGTGGATTTGAATAAGCCCTATGTGGTGTTCGACATCCACGGCCTGGGCGAGCAGCTAAAGCCAGCCGGTTCCCTCGTCATCACCGACACCATCTTGAACCGCGTGACTCTCAACTGGAAACGAGGCAAGCGCACCCACGTCTTTATCGACGAGTTCCATGTGATGTTTGAAAATGAGCAAAGCGGTATTTTCTTTAACAGCGCATGGCGGCAGTTCAGAAAGCGCGGCGCTTATCCTACGGCCATTACCCAGAACGTGGAGTACCTTTTGGATTCCGTCCAGGCCAGCACCATGCTCAGTAACTCGGAATTTATCGTCATGCTCAACCAGGCGGCTTCCGACCGGGAAAAGCTCTCCAAGCTCCTCAATATCTCTAAGGAGCAGATGAGCTATGTCACCAACGCGGACGCGGGCTGCGGCCTCATCCGCTACGGCAGCGCACTGGTGCCTTTTGTCAACCGTTTCCCGCGCAATACAAAGCTGTATGCCCTGATGACCACCAAGCCCGGTGAGGGCGTGTTCGGCGGCGAGGAGGTTTTGGTATGAACAGGCTCAATATCCGGTTTGCGTCCGCAGAACACCGCGATTTCTTTTTGCGGATGATGAGTGAGGCCCGGAAAAATGACTGCTATCATCAGTCTTTCTTTTATGTCATGGGGATTGCCCCGGAAACACGGGCCAACATCCGCCAGATGTTTGATTTCAAGCAGGACTGTATCAAACCGGAGGGTATGCACGGAGGCTGGCAGACCAGTGGCACCGTTCGGGTTTGCCGTCTTGCCTTTAACCTCTGGAACGGTTATACCGAACCGGAGCACAGCAACGCCTATTCCCCGGAGGATTTATTCTGCTGTGAGTTTGCCCCTTATCTGATGGAGGGGGTAAAGATCCGTTACCCGGAATATTGCCGGGATCTTGCGCCTGTCAAAAGACAGACCGAACAAGCGAGATAAATGTTCAGATGGGAGGAATACAAAATGGATGGATTGACCTATACGCTGGGGGAACTCCCCCAGATCAGGGAACTTCTCTCCGTGCTGGAGCAGAACAACCTTCAGCAGCAAAAAGAAGAAGTGCAGGCCCTGGTGGGATATATCGACAGCATGGAGGATAAACTGTCGCAGATGATGGACGAGATGAAGGAAATGCGCCTGGAAATGGGAAAACTTCACGACAAGGGAATCCGCGCGCAGTGCGCCCAGCTTGTAACGGCGGCAGAGGGAAAAATCCAGCAGGTAAAAGGTATGGTGTCCGTTACAAAAGCCAACCTTGTTTCCTCTGCGGGGCGCATGGTGCAGACCTTTCAGGAAAAGGGCCGGGCTGCTTTGCGCCATACAGTACAGGCTTTGCGTATCTCCTCTGTCCTCTCACGGATGGAACACGGGTTTTCTCATGCGAGCCAGGCGATGGAACATTGCGCCGGAAAGCTGGATGTGATCCGGGAGGAACTGCACCAGGCAGGAAGCCACATGAAAAGTGCCGGACGCACTCTTGCAGGAAAAGACGCACGGCAGGCTCAGGAATTGGAGGCCGATAAGGGCGCGCTTGCCAAGCTGCGGAATCTTTTCACATCCTGCGGCAAAACTTTTTCCGATATGGAACGCGGTGCAGGACAGTTGGCAGAAAAAGTAAGCGGTGAGAAATCTTCCGTAAAATCGGAGCTGCGCGGCCTGAGATCGTCCCATACTGAAAAGCACCGTCAGGCAACAAACAAGGAACAGGCACGATAAATACAGGAGGGTCAAAATGAATCATAAAGTGAAAACCAGATTGATGATCGCGGGGGCGGCCTTTTGCGCCGCCCTTTTCCTTTTCTCCGGGGCTATGCTTGCCCGTGAATATCTGGATCAAAAGCAGAGCGCACAAGCCTTTGAGGAAGTAGCGGGGCTGGTAAAGGAAGATGTGGAGCCGCCTGTGCAGGAGCCAGAAAACACCCCTGCCCCGGAAAATGTAACTGCGTTTGAAAAATATGCGGAGGTGTATGCCCAGAACAGCGACCTGGTGGGCTGGGTATCCATTTCAGGCACCCGGATTGATTATCCAATCATGCAGACAAAGGATAACCCCAACTTCTATCTGAAACACGCTTTTGATAAGTCATACAGCAGTTACGGGGTGCCTTATCTGCAGGAAAACTGTGACATCGGCATTTCCGACAATCTGGTATTGTATGGCCACCACATGAACAACGGCAGTATGTTCTCCGATTTGTGCAAGTACGAGAGCGAAGATTTTTATCGGGAGCATAAAACCATCTGCTTTGATACGCTGGACCATTTTGGTGAATACGAGGTGATCGCTGCTTTTAAGACGGTGGCCTACTCCGAGGATGGGTTCAAGTATTACCACTTTGTCAATGCAGAAAATCAGGCGGCTTTTGAGGAATATGTGGCGAAGTGTAAGGAACTGGCCCTCTATGACACAGGTGTAACAGCGAAATACGGCGATCAGCTCATTACCCTTTCTACCTGCGAATATTCCCGCACCAACGGACGGATGGTTGTGGTGGCAAAGCTGTTGGAGGAATAAGGGCGGCCCCGCCCATGGAAGGAGGTGAAGCCCATGGGGAAAGGAATTAAAACAAGAGTTGCCCAGAAAGGAATTAAGGCGATTGATAAAGCGGCGGTTGCTTCTGAACGGATGAAGGAGGCGTATATCCGCACCAAGGATAAGGCCGAGCATGGCCTATATGCCGAGGAAGGCTCTCCCGGTGAATATGCGTCCGACCGTGTTTCTTCCAATGTGGACAGCGCGGCCCATGAAGCGGTTTATCAATTTGATAAGCAGGGGCGCAAGGGTGTAAAGACCACAAAAGAAAACATTTCCAAGGTCAAGGAAAATCTTCAAAAGCGCAAGGCTGCAGCCGAACAGCCGAAAAAACAAGCAGAAAAACGGGCGGCGCAGCAGACCGGCCAGCGGGCTGGGCCGCATACGGTGGATCGTCTCTCAGAACCGGTGAAAACGGTTCGGCAGGAGCCTGGGACGGTTAAGACACTGGATCGGAGCCGGAAAAGCATTAAAACTGTGGACAGGAGCCGCAAGACCATCAAGCAGGCTTCTTCCACGGCCAAGGGAACTGTAAAAACTACAAGCAAATCCATTAAAACTGCGGAAAAGACGGCCAAAGCCAGTATCAAGACTACCCAGCAGGCGGCAAAAACTGCCCAGAGGACAGCCCAGGCTACGGCGAGGGCTGCCAGAGCTGCGGCCCATGCCGCCCGTACAGCAGCCAGGGCAGCCGCAACTGCCGCACGGGTTGCAGTGAAAGCCACCATCGCAGCGGTGAAAGCTATCATAGCTGCGACCAAGGCGTTGGTCGCGGCCATCGCTGCCGGGGGCTGGGTTGCCGTGCTGGTGATTGTGGTAATCTGTCTGATCGGCATGATTCTCGGTTCCTGCTTTGGAATCTTCTTCTCCGGCGAGGACTCCGGTACCGGGCAGACCATACGGACCGCTGTGCAGGAGGTCAATACTGAGTATGAGGAAAGGCTGGAAGAAACCAAAACTTCCCATACGCATGATGTGCTGGAGATGTCCGGGAGCCGGGCCGTTTGGAAGGAAGTGCTTGCGGTGTATGCCGTCAAGACCACTACGGACCCCAATAACGCTCAGGAAGTGGCTACGATGGATGATTCCAAGAAACAGCTTCTGAAAGATATTTTCTGGGAGATGAATGAAATATCGTTCCGCACAGAAAGCAAAACAGAGACGGTGATCGAGGAAACGGATGACGGAAACGGAAACATTGTGGAAACGGAAACTACCGTTACTCGCACCTATCTGTATATTACTATCAGCCACAAAACCGCCGAAGAAATGGCCGACCAGTATGGCTTTAACGAGGATCAGCGGGAACAGATGGCGGAGCTTCTGGCCGATGAGAATAATTCCCTTTGGTCCCAGGTACTCTATGGCATTACCGAAGGGGACGGCGAGATCGTTACTGTTGCGCTTTCACAGGTGGGAAATGTTGGCGGCGAACCATATTGGAGCTGGTACGGTTTTGGCAGCCGTGTGGAATGGTGCGCCTGCTTTGTGAGCTGGTGCGCCAATGAGTGCGGCTATATTGAAGCGGGTGTTATCCCGAAATTTGCAGGCTGTGTGCAGGGTTCCCAATGGTTCAAGGATCGGGGGCTTTGGCAGGACCGTAATTTTGAACCGTCTGCAGGTCAGATCATCTTCTTTGATTGGGAGGGTGATGGCGTAACCGACCATGTGGGAATTGTTGAGCGTGTGGAAAACGGAACGGTTTACACCGTTGAGGGCAATTCCGGTGACGCTTGCAGACAAAACAGTTATTCCATTGGCAGTAGCGTCATTTACGGTTACGGCTGCCCAGCTTATTAGCTCCCTCAAAAGAGAAACCCAGCCGTGTAATGCGGCTGGGTACATAAGGGTATAATAAAATTTATCATCGTGCAGTGGTTGATAGCCTGAAATTATGTAAATGTGACGTTCTATAGTCATTGTAATTTTTTCCATGTTGCATTATAATTAATTAACGGTGGGTCTTTGCGCCGGCCAAGACAAGCCGTATGGGATATTCCCGTGCGGTATTTTTATACAGTTTATAATTTGATTCTTATAAACGAGGTGAGTATATGTCCGACAACACACATGTTCCTGATAAACTTGAGGGATACATGCTACAGGTGCGTCATGCTCTTTATGAATTGATTTGCTTAGATGAACGCGTTGTCAGCGTTGAGGCTTATGAGGATGTAGCGGTTGAAAAAGAAGGACTTCTAATTGCTGAACAGACTAAAAGTGTGTTATCTAATAATAACCCTGTTACAGATAGAGCAGAAGTTTTTTGGAAAACAATTTACAACTGGTGCAATTATTTTACCCAGGGGCAATATCCCCCAAAAGTTGTCTTAAAATATATTGTTGTTTCATCTCATTCCATAAAGGCAGGAACTATCCCAAAATTATTTGCGGAAGCAAAAACTGAAACCGAAGCAAAGGAAGCATTGGAAAGCGCCAGAATAATTTTATTTGGTGATACTAAAAGCAAGGAAAAGCCCCGGCCCATTAGTAAAACTATAGAACCATATATTGAGTATTGTTTTGCGCCTAAGAATAAAGAAACAGTTATTAAAGTTATTTCTCTCATGGAAATTGATATTCATGAAGATACATACGACCAAGAGCTGTTCAATAAATTTAAGATGCAATCCATCCCTTTAGAGTATGCAACAGAACTTTTTGAATCTATGCTGGGCTGGGTAAGTGACCAGGTACATCAGCAAACCAAGCAGAATAAACCTGCATATATCTCATCAAAAGATTACAAGACTGCTTTGGATTCGCAGATCAGAAGCAGAGATCAAAAAATAATATTGAGTGCAGTTTCTGTTCAACCGGAAGCCAGTCAGACAACATCCGAAGTGGAGCGCCACGATACATATATCAAACAGCTTGAATTAATCGATGTGGATGAATCGGATATTTTTGAAGCTGCCAGTGACTTTCTAAGAACGAGATCGGAGAAAACAGCTTGGGCCAAAAAAGGACTTATCAACGGAGGTAGCTTTACTGATTATTATGATAGCCTAAAAAGGCTATGGAAAAATCAGAAACTACTTTCAAGTGTAGTTGTTAATGGTGACATTGAAAGAGGAAAATATTTGTATGCTCAGTGCTTAAGTTACGCAATAAGTCACCGACTCCTTGGGAGAGATGTTCCTAGCTTCTTTGGTAGTGGTTCGCTTCAGGCGTTAGCAAACGAACCGTCTGATCGACCTACCATAGGTTGGCATCCCCGGTATATTGAGCTGTTGAAAGGAGATGACAACGGTGACAAATAACATAGATCGTGAAATATATTATGTTCAAAATCCAGCTATTGGAGCTGCGGCTTTGTGGCAATTTATTTGTGGATATTATTCGAAGGAGAGTAAAGCCATTCCATTTCCACTGCTATTTATTGTGTTACCTATTATTCTTCGGGAAGATTTATGTACTGTCATTAAATCCACACAAAAAAAGAAGGGACTTTCCAAAGTATCAGAAAAACTATTTAAGGATAAAAAAAACGATGATTTATATACCATCAACAAAAGTGCTATAGAATTGCGCCCTTTAACTTTGGACTCCTTTAATGTTGGCGTATCTGCAAAACTTTTTGCTATGGATATTTCAACTGCCCAAGTTTTTCCGATGACACAAGCAAAGAAACGTGGGCTATCCCCTTCAACAAAAAATTTGCTTGATGCTGCAGAAAAATTAGGAATATGGTGCTCAGAATTGAGCTTGCTTGAAATATGTGAATGGTTGAAAGTGAGGTTTTAGCGTGAAATTTTATATAGATAGCATACTACTATGGCCAAAGAAAGCAAACCTAACATATCGACGGGTGAAGTTTGAGCCAGATAAAATAAACATTATTACCGGTGCATCAAGAACTGGTAAGTCTGCAATTATCCCAATTATTGATTATTGTCTTGGTTCTGGAAAATGCACTATTCCCGTTGATACAATACGAAATGCATGTGCATGGTTTGGTGTATTATTTAGTCTTGAGGATGAACAGTTACTACTTTGTAGACGAGAGCCTGGAAATCAAATGGCAACTGGGGATATGTTTATTCTTAGAAATAAGGAAATTGTGATCCCAGAGACCATTGAGACTAATACAACTCTTACTGAAGTGAAGAATGTTTTGAATGAGCTGTTTTCAATGTCTTTTTTAGATCTTGATCCAGCAACTAACAATTTCTCGTCCCATCCATCATATAGAGATTTCATGGCATTTTTATTTCAACCACAAAATATTGTGGCAAATGCTGATGTATTATTTTATAAAGCGGATACAACTGAACATAGGCAGAAATTAATTAATATTTTCCCATATGCTTTGGGTGCTGTAACTCCAAAAGTTCTTGCTGCACGGCAAGAAATGGATAAGTTAAAGAAGCAGAGAGACCGCTTGCTCCGTGATATTAAGACAATCAAGGATGTCTCTGAGGGATGGAAACAAGAAGTTGCCAGTTGGTTGGCTCAGGCAAGAGATATGGGACTGACAACCGCACATTTTAATGAGTGTTCGAGTTTTGACGATCAGGTTCAACAACTTGAAGCAATAGTTGAAAAAGCAGAAACAGATACCCAATTAGTTGCTTCGAATATAAGAGATTCATCGGCTGAATTAGTTGAACTTCGCAAAGAAGAACAAGATATTGCTTCTCAACTTTTTGCTCTTCAAAAGAGACATACCGAGATGCTTCAACTGCGTAATTCCATGGGGCAATATGAAGAGTCTTTGCAAGTTCAACTTCAACGACTTGAAATATCTACTTGGTTAAAGACGCTCTCTGGGCCAGATGGCATATGTCCCTTTTGCAATAGCTCGCATTCAGGTGTAACTGAAGAGTTAGACGTACTATGCCAAGCTATTGAGGAAATTGAGCAATCTGCAGGAAATATGCAGATTGTACCCGCAGCCTTTGAGCGGGAACTGCAAGTTGTTGAAACTGAAATTGGATATTGTACCGAAAAACTAAATGCAATTCGTAACCGTATTCGTGAAGAAAGTCGTAGATATACTACTACATCAAATAAAAAGTACACTTTAGCAGGAATTGCACATTTCCTGGGCAGGATGGAGGCAAGTATCCAAACATTTCAGCGAGTAGGAAAAAACAGTGATCTGGAAAATCAGTTAAGTGATTTAGAAGATCGAATTCGTAATTTGGAAAGTATTGTTCACGAATCGGAGATTCGCAGAAAAATTGATGCTGCCACAAAGTACATTAACCAAGAAATTGTGGAGATTATAAAAAACTTGGATGCTGAACATCCCGACAACCCTGTCGAATTTATAATTAAAGATTTGACGCTTAAGGTAAAGAATGCAAGCGGTCGTGATGATTATCTTTGGGAAATCGGAAGTGCTTCAAATTGGCTCGCTTATCATATTGCAACAATCTTGGCGTTTCAACAGTTCTTTCAGACTCGCGGAAGTGTTGCCGTTCCCAATTTTGTTATTTTCGATCAGCCAAGCCAAGTTTATTTTCCTCAGCGCTCTCGCAACAGCACTCTGTCAGAAGAAGATGTACAAATTGCTGACGAGGACAAGCAAGCTGTTCAGAAGATTTTTATTGCGATGGATAAATTTCTTCATGATACGCAAAAGGATGTCCAGATTATTGTGACAGAACACGCTGACGAAGATATCTGGGGCGATGTGTCTTCGTCTCATCTTGTTGAAAGATGGCGAGGAAGTAACGACAAATTGATTCCTGCTGAGTGGATTACACAAGGATAAGTAAAAGATTCAAAACAAACAGGTGTACAAACAAAAAATTAGAGCAATTAATTTCTATTCTACCTTTTTATTTATTTGAGTAAGATTTTATCAAAACTTCAAGTATTGTGTTACAGAACTTTTTTATGAGTGATAAATAAAATTCTAAATAAAAAGACGAAATAACTTTTGCATCTGGTAGGAAACGCCGCTGATTCGTGAATTTGATTCACGAATCAGCGGCGCTTTTAGTTATTCACTATCACATTTATAATGAATACCGGCTAAAACTGTATCGAGAGCAATCGTTAATTCCGTTCTGACCTTTTGAGGATCAGAAAACGCATATCGCAACTGTAATGTGGTATATCCGTGAAGAAATCCTGTGAGCAGGTTTAAGATTTCGGATACATTCTCCGTTCCAAAATGACAGGAAAGGATGAGCGTTTTTAGAAGGTCTGTATATTCGCAAAATATCTTTGCAGTTTCGTCTGTGCCATGCCAAGTAGCCCACTGGATTGTTTCATAAATTCCACAATGCTCTATCATATAGTTTAGATATTCAATAGCAACTGCCTTTATTGCCGTATCACCAGATTTTCCGATGGCAGCTTGGGCCATCCTCTGGTTCATGGTACGCATCCCGTTATGAGCTACTTCGCGCAATAAATCATCCAAATTTTCGATGTGGTTATATAACGATGGTGTACGGATATTCAGCCGTTCAGCAACCACCTTGAGGGAAACATTGTTTAACCCTTTTTCATCCGCAATATCAGAAGCAGCCTGTATTACTGCTGTTTTTGTGACACGCATAATTGATCTCCTTGTCAATAAACTTTCTTTCATCTTAACTAATGCAATTAGCTATGTCAATATTTTGAATAGCAAATTTACTAATCATATTGACATTTTAGCAGTCGGAAAGCAAAATACTAATCAGATTAGTTTTTTGGCTATCAAAAATAGCTTTTTGAAGGAGATCACAATGATAACACAGCAAATATTGATTGGTAATATCCCATCAATCCTTTGGGGTAATGATTCAAGCCGATTATATCTTTATGTTCACGGGCAAGGCGGGAACAAAGAAGAAGCATCTTTTTTGGCTGAAAAGATTTGTGTAAGGGGATGGCAAGTTTTAAGTTTTGATCTGCCAGGACATGGAGAAAGAAAAGCTGAAAATGGTTCCTTTGACCCCTGGCACGTTTCTCCTGAACTTGATTCAGTTATGAAATATGTGAAAAGGCACTGGAAGCAACACGCTTTATATGCAAACAGCATTGGGGCTTGGTTCAGTATGCTTTGCTTCGAACATGAGCGATTTGAAAACTGTCTGTTTGTTTCTCCGGTTCTTGATATGAAACAACTCATTCTTAAAATGATGAGTTGGGCAAATGTCACGGAAGAACAACTGTGCCGGGAAAAGATTATTCCTACATCATTTGGCCAAACCCTGAGTTGGGAATATTGGCAATATGCAGTGAAACATCCTATTCTGAAGTGGGATTCTCCTACACGAATTTTGCACGGAGAACATGACAATATGATCGATTACAGAGTTGTGGAAAACTTTTCAAAAAGATTTCATTGTACGATGACAGTTATGACACACGGGGAACATTGGTTCCACACAGAGCAGCAAATGAACTTTCTGGGACTGTGGATCAGCAATAACTTTCAGAACAGGAAGACTTCCCGATTAGAACGCTATAATACACCCGCTTGACTTTTGCTATCAATAATAGTACTATTGTTAATAGTAAAAGGCGGAGGTGTATTTATGTCATCAATAGATTTAGTCATACTCGGTATTGTACTGGAGAAGCCCCAAAGTGCTTATGATATTCAAAAAGATGTGGAGTACCATCATTTTTCCCGTTGGACGAAAATAAGTGTACCTTCTATCTATCGGAAAGTGCTTCAAATGAGTGAGAAAGGTTACCTGCAAAGCGACATTGTAAAAGGTGGTAAGTTTGCAGATAAAGCAATCTATTCCATTACCGATAAGGGCAGAGTGTATTTTAAGGAACTGATGGCCTTTTATGCCGCTGGCCCGGTACCGCTGTTATTCGATTTCAATGTAGTCATTACCAATCTGAATAAGATGGACAAAGCTGAAGCAATGGAGCTGGTTTCGACTTTGCGCCAGAGCATACAGTCCTCGGCTGAATTAAACGAGGGCTATGCTCAGGAATTTGCAGACATTCCTCTGGTTGGGGGAACAATTTTTGAGCAGCAGCAACTGCTTTACAATGCTCTCCTTGAATGGCTGAATCACTTTGAAGGGCAGTTCTTACAAGAATGAGTACTGACTCCAAAAGTAGTTTGACCATTCTATTTGAAGCTCCATTTTGGATTGGCATATATGAAAGATCGTGTAACGGTAAGTATGAGGTGTGCAAAATCACTTTTGGTGCAGAACCAAAGGATTACGAGGTTTATGAGTTTCTGCTGAAGAATTGGCACAAGCTGAAATTCAGTCCACCTATCCAAGCGGAAGTTATTGCAGAACGAAAAATCAACCCTAAACGTATGCAGCGTGAAATAAACAGTCAACTGCAAGATAAGGGAATTGGTACTAAAGCACAGCAAGCACTTAAACTCCAACATGAACAGTGTAAGTTAGAAAGAAAAACAAAGAGCCGAGAGCAACGAGAAGCAGAAAAGGATCGCCTATTTGCTTTGCGGCAGGAAAAAAAGAAAGCCAAACATCGAGGGAGGTAAGCATCTATTTCATATTTGTTCATTCCTCTTGACTCTCACGTTACGTCATGGTGTATGCTGAAAAAAACAAGAAAGGAATGTGACTATATGAAATTAAGCTATGTACGTTCGGATGCCGTCTACAAAAAAATAATGGAGGCTCCCGTCGAAAAGAAAAACGACATTTACCGGTATGAGCTGATGATGCCTTTTAAGGGCAAGTGGGACTGCTATCAAATCCCTATGAAGGCAACTACACCCAATGGCTATGACATTATCATGGCAAGTAATATGCTGGGGTTTATTTCCCCCACAAAGGTCGATCAGTCACAAAAAGCAAACATTGAGAGCCTTTCTTCAGATCGGCTCTGGGCATCTTGTGAGCAGTCCATTCGGAGATCTCTGGAATGCTTCTTGAACAATGGGATTGAACTACCCGTCAGCGAGTATCTATTTACGGTTTTATTGGCAAATGCTGAAAGCCCCTATATCTCCCTGAATGAAGGATATTGCGGCGATGGTGGTATTCCGGGGTACATCATGGCGTGGCTGATCCCCAATGAATTTACACTGACTCGCCTTCCTGTTGCGCTGGCCCACGAAGTAAACCATAATGTGCGCTTTCAGTTTATTAAGTGGCGGAATAGTATCACCCTTGGGGAGATGATGGTCAGCGAGGGGCTTGCTGAAAACTTTGCAACTCATTTGTATGGCGAGGACAAGGCAGGCCCCTGGGTAACCAAAACAGATATGCAAACCCTGAATGAGTACATCAAACCTATTATTCATGATGGACTGAATGTTCAAGGGCTTCAGAATCTAAACGCCTATCTCTATGGTGACGAGATGGCCGCGATGCAAAATTTCCCCTGTGTTGGATTGCCCTACTGTGCTGGTTACGCTTGCGGGTATCATTTGGTTAAACACTACTTGCAAAAGACAGGAAAAAGCATTATTGAAGCCACGATGCTGCCTGCAAGTGAAATTTTAGAAACTGTGGAGGATTTTTGGGATGAATGATAGAAGGATGACGGTACATGAAGTTGCTGACCTAACAGGTATCACAATACGGACATTGCACTACTACGATGAAATAGGACTTTTGAAGCCTACTATGGTTACAGACAGTAAATATCGTTTGTATACTGATGATGATTTGAGCCGGTTGCAGGAAATTCTATTTTTTCGTGAAGTGGGATTTGCATTGAAGGAAATCAAGAGCTTGCTCGGTTCTCCTAATTATGACCGGACAGAAGCGTTGAAAAGACACCTTGATATTTTACAGGCGCAAAAGGATCGTATTGATGCTCTGATCTCCCTGGTTAAAGCAGAAATAGAAGGAAATCCCGTCCCGTCTTTTGCACCTTTTTCAGATACAAAAGTGCTTGAGCTGAAAGAGAAATATAGGTCGGAAGTTTTGGAACGCTGGGGTAATACCCATAGTTTCAAAGAATATGAAGCAGCATTTCTGTCGCAGCCAGAAAAAGGTCAACGAAATCAGTTAGAAAGATTTCTTTCTGTGTCTAAGGATACCTTTGAGAAATTAGCTCAATTTCAAGCTCAATCTCCTGCCTGTCAAGAAGTGCAACAAATCGTAAAAGAGTGGCAGCAGTATATCTCTGAATCCTTCTATAAATGTGATAATCAAATTTTGCTCTGCTTAGGGCAACTCTACATCAGTGATGAACGCTTTTCCAATTATATAAATGGGTTTAGCAGTGGAAATTTGGCGTCTTTCTTCAGTGAAGCAATCAACATTTTTTGCGCAAAGGACAAAGAGTAAAGGGGGAATGATATGGATGCAGAATGGATATTGTGTCCTCTTTGTGGAGGTAAAACCCGTGATAAAATTAGAGAGGACACAGTTTTGGTTAATTATCCTCTCTACTGCCCGAAATGCAAACATGAATGTTTAATCAAAGCAGAACATTTACACATTACTGTCATCAAAGAGCCAGCCGCAAAGACGCAGAGCCGATGAACCTGTGAGTGATCTCACAGACATCGGCTCTTTTTTTATTCTTTGGGCTGGCTGTCCAAGGCCGCCCTAACCGTCGCCTTGATGATTTGCATAGAACGCTCATCGCAGTTATACAGCATACGGACAAGATTTTCCATTTCGGAATCCTCAATCTGCTTTTCTGGGAAGAAAATCTGATCGGGTAAAATGGACAACTCCCGAATCAGCTTGTAGAGGATGTCGTAGCTGGGCTTTTTGTCTTCGTTCTCGATACGATATATAAATCTCTCACTTACTCCGACCTTAGCGGCCAGATCTTCGACCGTAATATCTGCTTTCATGCGGGCATTCTTGATGATCTCACCGAGCATTTCATGTTGATTCTGCACTTTCAGTTCACCTCTCTTTCTATTTTACAGATTGATGCCAGTTTTATAATGGCATAGCAGTTCAAAATTTAAAGAACTGATAGTGCACAGAAAAGTGAACTGACCTGAATCGTATAGATGGCCCTGCCAATAAAAAAAACAAGGTTTTGGCAGGGTGATTAGTCATGCACATCCTTCCATTCCGAGTTTTGGTTTGGGGGGATTTTATGCGTTGGAATGCCTGCGCTTCGCTGCTGATACGAAGCAGCGAGTATGAGTTTACAGCATAGACCGCATATCTGATGGTACACGGTCAAAAAAACTCTCTGTTTTTTAGAGGGATTTTCTGTCTTTTATTGTGAACTGGTATGCCATAATTTATATGAACTAAAAAGGAATGCACTTGCTGTATGGGCTGATGTCCCGTCCTGCAGGTGCGTTTTTATTATATGGAAAGAAAACCCTTTACCACGTTGTAGGGGACCGCCCGACATTCTGAATTTTTCGCAATTCAGAATGATCGGAGGTAAAACAGCGTGGACGCTGATAAAAAAGAATATGGGTTCATGGCCAATATGTTGAGGTTACGGATGAAGTATATGCTGCCTATATGCAGAGCGATAGAAAAATGCGGTACTTTGAGAACGACTTGAAAACGGAACGGTTTGTTCTTGGAAAGGAGGGCCAGGTGGTGCAGATCATCCCCAGTCGAGAAGATTCTTTGGATCGGCTGATGGATGAGAATGCGCAACAGTTCTCTGGCGGCGAGGAAAGTGTGGAAAACATCGTGCTCCATAAGCTGGAGGTGGACAAGCTACATACTGCGCTTGCAATGTTGACTTCCGAAGAACAGGCCCTGATTCAGGCATTGTTCTTTGAGGAACATACTGAGAGCGAGTTGGCGGTCAAACTCGGTATTTCGCAACCTGCCGTTTATAAGAGGAAAATGAAAATCCTCAAAAAACTAAAAAGTTTTCTTGAAAAATAGGTTTTAGTGGTTATAGAGCCTCTCACCCAACGGCAAATAGGGTGAGAGGTTCTTTTTTGACCTCTCTCGGAACCTTGAAAACTGCACATCCATTCATCAAGCACATTCCTGCTGCTTTGGCGAAAGCCAAAGCCCAGGCAGCGGTTGCGCGAAGATTTGCCAGGAGAAAACAACAAGACACCACCGAAAAAGAAATATAGGTCTTTGGTTTGTTCTTCCCAGCAAGGAGCGAGAAACAGCAGGCTGCCAGTACCGGATGGCTCCCGGTATGGCCATGACCAGCAGCAGGGACAATGATACACCCGTCCAGCCTAATGTCCGAGCGTTGAAGCGGCATTCTGCCGTGATCCGTCGCAGGCAATGGGGGCGGTTGCGTGAGAACCACGCGAGGGGT
>OFML01000896.1_pt1 | contig 19621 bp, 21 predicted proteins | sample 1541831 | NCBI WGS metagenome assembly OFML01 (sample SAMN04209237, study PRJEB22552) | human gut metagenome | biome: gut; material: feces | host: Homo sapiens | place: USA: Oklahoma | reverse complement strand
GCAGCGAGATCGGCCCCTCGGCGCTGTTTCAGGCGTACAAGCTCATTAAAAACGGCGAAAAGCAGGGCAAGTCCCGGGAGGATATATGCAGTGCGCTGCGGGAGAAATTCGGGGAGAAGAACCCGGAGATGCAGGTCTTGCATTAAAAGCAGAGAACTTTACAAACGGCTGCGCGGCTGCGAGGAGAACGCTCTTCGCAGCCGCGCAGCTTTTAGGTTTGATTCTTTTTCGCAGGGGCTTTCTTCTTGCAGCCCCCGCCTTTTTCCAATCGCTTTATTTTCAGAGAATATAAGATATATTTCCATTAAATCCCCGTTCTTAACAAGGATTTTAACCCATTCACTTTATTATGGTAATGGAATGCAGCGTGTGTCCCACCAGCGCCGCCCTCTTCCGCTGCGGCTGTGGAGACAGTAAAAATAAACAGTCCTTGCGGCAGAAACGCCGCAGAAGAACGACGACAAAGATCAAGGAGGAACGAACATGAACACGAAGAAACTAATGACATTGCTGTTGGCAGTCGTGCTGGTGCTCTCTCTGGCCGCCTGCGGCGCAAAGGGCGGCGATCACATGGGCGGCATGGACAACGAGCCGAAGAACGCCGAGGAGGCGGCTGCCATGCACAAGGAGCTGACAGCGCAGGAGGCTGCTATTCTGGCGGAGAACACAGCACTTTGGGAAAAGGTCTTTATGGCAGCGGACAAGGGTAAGATCATGATGGAGGACGGCAAAAACTACGGCGACTTCCTGTTGGAAACCATCAACGCCGCCAAGGATCAGTTTTCGGCAGACGAGCTGAAACTGCTTCAGAGCGAGGCGGAGAAGATCCGCGACATCGGAAACAAGCTGGCCGCACTGGAGGAAAAGTATCCCGAGATCGTGCAAAAATCTCTGGACAGCGATATGAATATGCCGACGGACAAGGACATGGACACGATGCCCGACAGCGGCAGTAAGGACAATAAAACCGACGGCGGCACCACTGGCAATAAAACCGATAGCGGCAGCACGGGCAACACCCCCGACAATGGCAGTACGGGCAACAAGACTGATAGCGGCAGCACGGGCAAGACGACGGATGACAGCAGCCTGCCGAAGTTCCCCGCCTTTGAGGGCAAGGATCTAGACGGGAATACGGTAAAGAGCAGAGATCTGTTCTCCGGCAATGCCGTCACCGTGGTGAATTTCTGGTTCACCACCTGCGGTCCCTGTGTGGGCGAGTTGGGCGATCTGGACGCGCTGAACAAGGAGCTTTCCGGTAAGGGCGGTGCGCTGATCGGCATCAATGCCTTTACGCTGGACGGCAACGAGGCGGCTATCTCTGACGCCAAGGATGTGCTGACCCAGAGCGGTGCCACCTATCAGAACGTGTACTTCGATTCCGGCAGCGGGGCGGGCAAGTTCGTGGAGAGTATCTACGCCTATCCCACCACCTACGTGGTCAACCGCAGCGGCCGCATCGTGGGTGATCCCATTGTGGGGGCTATCACCAGCAAGGCGCAGGCCGATGCACTGCAAGCCCAGATCGACAAGGCACTGGCTGCCGATATGGGCTGATCTAATATCTTCAAAGGGAGGCTATTATGAAGAAAAAGAACTGTAAGCTGACGAGCATTCTGCGCGTCATTGCCCTGCCCCTGGTGGGTAGTGCCGGAGGGTGGCTGTACTACCGCTATGTGGGCTGCGCCACCGGCACCTGTGCCATTACGTCCAGCCCGTGGCTCTCCACCGGCTTCGGCTGCGTCCTTGGGTCGCTGCTGTATACCGTCCTGTGGCCCGGTCGCGGTAAGAGACAGGACTGCGACAGGGCGGAGTGAGCCCTGATTTCACTGAAGGAGGAAACACGATGTATCGAAGTGTATTGGCACTGCTTTTCGCCGCAGTGCTGCTGCTCAGCGGCTGCGCCGCGGAACGGCAGCATATACCGCGGGAAAAGGACACGCAGGGAACGGACATGGCCGGACAGTCCTCGGATATGTCCGGCGAGGAGGGTACGTATATGGACACCACGGAAAATGTCATCTATCTGGCAGGCGGCTGCTTCTGGGGCATGGAGCAGCTCATGCAATCCATCCCCGGCGTCATCGACGCCCAAAGCGGCTATGCCAACGGCACCTGCGAGGCGGACGCCACCTACCAGACCGTCTGCAAGGGCGACACCGGCTTCCGGGAGACTGTGCGGGTGGAATACGACCCCGAGCAGGTGAGTCTCGACGCGCTGCTGCTGGCTTACTTCTATGTGATCGACCCCACGGTGCAGAACCGACAGGGTAACGACCGGGGCAGCCAGTATCAGACCGGCGTGTACTACACCAACGACAAGGCCAGGGAAACGGTGGAGCGCATCGCGGACATCGAGCGGGGCCGCAGCGAGAAATTCTTTGTGGAGATCGGCCCGCTGAGGAATTACTATCCCGCCGAGGAATATCACCAAAACTACTTAGAAAAGAACCCCAACGGCTACTGCCACATCCCCCGGGCGGAGATGGAGCTGTTCTCCAAGCTTCGCATCGATCCGGGCGACTACCGGAAGCCCGCGGCGGAGACCATCCGGGACACGCTGACGGCGGAGCAGTACCGCGTCACGCAGGAGAGCGGCACGGAGCGCGCCTTTACCGGAGAGCTCTGGGACAAGTTCGAAAAGGGCATCTATGTGGACATCGTCACCGGCGAGCCGCTGTTCTCCTCTACGGATAAGTTTGAAAGCGGCTGCGGCTGGCCAGCCTTTACAAAGCCCATCGAGGGTCCTGCTGTGGTGGAACGGGAGGACTTGAGCCACGGCATGCGCCGCACAGAGGTGCGCAGCCGCGCCGGCGACTCCCATCTGGGCCATGTGTTCACCGGCGATCCGGAGTCGCCCAACGGCGTGCGCTACTGCATCAACAGCGCTGCCCTCCGCTTCGTGCCTTACGCGAAAATGGAGGCCGAGGGCTACGGATACCTCCTGAATTTGTTTGAGGGATAGGCCGGGCACGGATATGTTGACGCAGCAGAAAAGAAAGCCCCCGCTCGACTGAGCATACCACACAAGCCAGCTGACCCTCCGTATGCTTCAGTGCATACGGAGGGTCAGCTGCTGTTCGTAATGAAATCCTTTTGCTCTGAAAGAGCTTTTTCGGTTTGATAAGTGGGAAATCTTTTTGCGTTTTTTCTACCTCTTTTTCACCTGGCATTTGCCGCTGCCTTTTCGCCGTCGAAAACGGAGGGCGGATCATTCCGCTCTGTCGCAGCCCATTTCAGCGGAGCGGGCACTATCCGCGCTGACGGCTAATTTGCGACGAATTTGCATATTGACATCAGGGCGGCGTCATGTTATGCTAATTTGCGAATGAATTGCAAATTGGAGGCGTGGTGACTTGTCCAGTTACAGCACGCAGCAGAGGAAGGCTCTGCTTGCCTATTTGAGCCGGCACCCGGATGAGCTGCTGTCCGCACGGCAAATTGCGGACGCACTGGCGGATGAAAAAATCAGCCTCAGCGCCGTATATCGGAACCTTGCACAGTTAGAGACGGGAGAAAAAGTGCGGCGCAGCAGCAAGAGCGGCACGCGGGAGGTCTACTTTCAGTACCTTGACGCCGAAAGCTGCAAGGGTGCGCTGCACATGAGCTGTGTAAAATGCGGCAGAACCTTTCACATGGCAAGCGGCAACGCCGCCCTGTTTGCAAAGCACCTGGCGCAGAGTGAGCAATTCACGCTGGACGCCGCCGACACGGTTCTCTATGGCACCTGCGCGGATTGCAGGGAAGAATAACATTCGGAAGGAGGACAGGCTATGACCAAAAAATCTCGTTTGATCACAGGCTTGCTGGCAGCCGTGCTGGCGGCTGTCATGCTGTCCTCCGCTGTCTATATTGCGGTCGAAGCCAACCATAACTGCTCCGGCGAGGACTGCGCCATCTGCCACCAGCTGCGGGTCTGTGAAAATCTGCTCAAGAGCATTGGGCTTGCCGGTGCTACTGCGGTTTTCGCCGCGGCGGTCAGGTATGCCCCGTGCAGGGTCATTCCCTCCTGCGCGGAGGTTGTCCGCACGTTTACTCTGGTTTCACTCAAGGTCAAGCTTTCAGATTAAATAAGAACTATTTACAAGGGTGTAGTCTATCCGTTTTCGGATAGGCTTTCGCGGTGTTGCCGTCACCCTTGTATTTTTGCGCCCAATTTTACGTTCTTATCATAATTTGGAGGTACATATAGTCTATGAAAAAGATAACTGCGCTGCTGCTTGCGCTTATGATGCTGGCCGGCGTCCTTGCCGGCTGCGGAAAGCCGCAGGATACCGGAAAAGCCGGCAAATTGAAGGTCGTCACGACCATCTTCCCCGAATACGATTGGGTCAGGGCGATCCTGGGCGACAAGGCGGATAACGCCGAGGTCACCATGCTGCTGGACAACGGCGTTGACTTGCACAGCTATCAGCCCACCGCCGATGATATTGTCAGGATCTCCGACTGCGACCTCTTCGTCTATGTGGGCGGCGAGTCCGACGGCTGGGTGGAAAATGCTCTGAAAAACGCCGCCAACAGGAAAATGAAGGTCATCAACCTGCTGGAGGTGCTGGGTGATTCCGTGAAAACGGAGGAGACGGTTGAGGGTATGCAGGAGGACGGTCACGGTCACAGCCACGATGAACAGCTCACGGAGGATGACATCAAGGATCGCACCCTCTCGGATTTCGCCGGTGCGTGGAAGTCCCTGCACCCCTATCTGCTGAACGGCGACCTGGACAAATTCTGCCAACACAGGGCGGAGGAGGACGAGGACAGCTCGACCACAAAGGACACCTATTTGGAGAAGTACAAGACCTCGTGGCAATGCGACGCCGAAAAGATTTCGATTGAAGGAAACAACATCACCTTCACTTATGCAGACGGAAAAACCGTTTCCGCTGAATACACCTATGCCGGCTATCAGCCGAAGCGGAATGACGAGGGCAAGATCCGCAGCGTCCGTTATCAGTTCGAAACCACCAGTGCCGATGCACCCAAATATGTGCAGTTCAACGACCACGGCCACGAGCCGGGCGAGGCGGAGCATTTCCATATCTACTTCGGCAACGACGGCTTCGATGCGCTGATGAGTGGCAAGACCAATCCGTTTTTTGTGAAGGACGCGCTTTCCGCAGAGGACATCCTTGACGAGCTGATGGGGCATGACCATGGGGAGGAAAAGGACGAGCATGTCTGGCTGTCCCTGAAGAATGCCCAAGCACTCTGCGTGACGCTTGCGGACGCGCTGTGTGCCATCGACCCGGACAACAAGAACACCTATATCGCCAACGCCGCGGCGTATAGGGACAAGCTGGCCGCTCTTGACGCAGACTATAAGGCGGCTGTGGACGGTGCGGCCCATAAGACCGTTTTGTTCGGCGACCGTTTCCCGTTCCGCTATCTGGTGGACGATTACGGTCTGCGCTACTACGCCGCCTTTGCGGGCTGCTCCGCCGAAACCGAAGCCAGCTTTGAAACCGTTTCGTTCCTTGCCAAGAAGGTGGATGAGCTGGGACTTCCCTGCGTGCTGACCATCGAGGGCGCACAGCACAGGATCGCGGAAACCATCGTTCAGAACACCGCCGGGAAGAAGCAGAAGGTGCTGACCATGGATTCCATGCAGTCCACCACCTCCAAGGACGTGGCAAACGGCGCCACCTACCTTTCCGTTATGGAGAAAAATCTCTCCGTGCTGAAGGAAGCGTTGGGGTAAGGAGGTAGGTCTATGGCTCAGCTCACTTGTCAAAGGCTCTGTGTCGGCTACGATGGGCAGTCCGTTCTCCAAGACCTCAGCTTTGAGCTCTTGGCAGGCGACTATCTCTGCATCGTAGGGGAAAACGGCTCCGGCAAGAGTACCCTTATGAAAACGATCCTCGGCTTGCAGGCCCCCATCAGCGGCAGAATTTTGACGGGCGATGGGCTGAGGAAAACCGAGATCGGCTATCTGCCGCAGCAGACAGTGATACAAAAGGACTTCCCGGCATCCGTGAGAGAGATCGTTCTCTCCGGGTGCCTGGGACGCTGCGGCAGCCGTCCTTTTTATAACAAAGAAGAAAAGAAACTTGCGGCGGAGGCTATGGAGAAAATGCAGATCACCCGGCTCGCAAGGCGGTGCTATCGGGAGCTGTCCGGCGGACAGCAGCAGAGGGTTCTGCTTGCCCGTGCGCTGTGCGCCACGCAAAAAATGCTGCTTCTTGATGAGCCTGTTTCCGGACTTGACCCCAAGGTGACGGCGGAAATGTATACGCTCATTGAAAAGCTCAACCGTGAGGACGGCATCACCGTGATCATGATCTCTCACGATGTGGCTGCCGCCGTCCGATACGCCAGCCATATTCTGCATATTGGCGACACCGTTTTCTTTGGGACAAAGGCAGACTATCTCCAAAGCCCGCAAGGGCGGCTGTTTGACGTGAAGAAGGGCGGTGACAGCCAATGACTGCTATCTTGGAAAAGCTGACTCTCTATTGGGCATATCCCTTTGTCCGCTATGCGCTCATTGTCGGTGTACTGATCGCGCTTTGCTCCTCCCTGCTGGGCGTGACGCTGGTGCTGAAGCGGTTTTCCTTCATTGGTGACGGTCTGTCCCATGTGGCATTCGGCGCAATGGCGATTGCCGCCGTGCTGCAGATCACCAACAAAATGCCCCTTGTAATGGTCATTACCATCCTCAGCGCCGTGCTGCTCCTGCGCACCGGGCAGAACACGAAAATCAAGGGCGACGCCGCTATCGCCATGATCTCGGTGGGAGCACTTGCTATTGGGTATCTTCTGATGAATATTTTTTCCACCTCGTCCAATCTTTCGGGCGATGTGTGCAGCACGCTGTTCGGCTCCACCTCCATTCTGACGCTGTCCCCCGTAGAGGTATGGCTGTGCGTGGGGATGTCGGTGCTGGTCGTGGCGGTGTTCATCCTGTTTTACAATAAGATCTTCGCCGTGACCTTTGACGAGAGCTTTGCAAGGGCGGCCGGCACGAGGGCGGGGCTCTACAACCTACTGATCGCCGTCGTCGTTGCGGTCATCATCGTGCTGGCGATGAACCTTGTGGGTTCCCTGCTGATCTCCGCACTGGTGATCTTCCCGGCACTGTCCGCCATGCGGATGTTCAAGAGCTTTCGCAGCGTGACCATCTGCGCGGCAGTCCTTTCGGTTTTCTGTGCGCTGCTCGGTATTCTGGCGTCCATTCTCGCCGGTACGCCGGTAGGCTCCACCATCGTCGCCGTTCAGATCGGTGCTTTCGGTCTGTCGTGGCTGGCAGGCACGGTATTGGGAGGTCTTCGCAGATGAAAAAACTATTTTGCGTGCTGTTGGCAGCCCTGCTGCTCTGCACTCTCGCCGCCTGCGGCCATGAGGACACCGCACAAAAGCCCGCTGCGGAGGATGCAGAAGGCACCGCCGCGGTTGACATTGACCTGACCGTGCTCAGCGGCATCATGGTCTATTCCGAGGTCAACAGCATGATCTCCTTCCCAGATAACTACATCGGAAAAACCGTCAAAATGCAGGGACAGTTCAACATATACCAGGCCACCGACGAAAACGGTGCTTTTATCCCGGACAAAATGTTCTTTGCCTGCATGATCGCCGATGCCACCGCCTGCTGCGCGCAGGGGCTGGAGTTTGCCCTCGCCGGAAAGCCCGTCTATCCCGATGATTATCCGGAGCTGGGGGCGGAGATCACCGTGGTGGGTACGTTTGAGTGGTACGAGGAGGATGGTTGCCGGTACTACCGGCTGGGAAACGCATCGTTTGTAAACTGAGGCAGCGTGGGTCGTATCAACCGGAAATTCCGTGCCGCACTTCGATCACGATATAAGCAGCAGTCCCCTGGACAACGAAACGTCCGGGGGGCTGCTGCTTATCGTTAGATATCCATTGTCAAGAGGTATGCGGCACCTGTTGCCTCATCGTATACGCACAGAGAAACATTTGTGTACGCGCTCGTTCCCGGGTTTCGATCCACCATTTTCCAGTAGCCGTCCGCGATCGGGGGCAGCTCCGCATAGGCGGAAAGGCTCGTATAAGCAGCAACAACACCGTCGTGGCAAGCAACGCAAAGTAACATTCGTGCATTTGCCCCGTTTTGGCTCAATGGCAAAAGGCATTCACTGTACCTCGCCGGGCTTTGTACCGACCTCCACAATGTTATCGCAGCAGCTCTCGATCAGTTCCCTGTCGTGGGTGATCACGAGAATGGTTCTGCCGTTCCGCGCTTCGCTTTTCAACCTTTCCGCGATCAGGCGCATATTCTGCCCATCAAGTCCGCTGGTGGGCTCATCGAGTATCAATATCCTGCGGCCGGAAAAGATGGCGCAGGCAATGGCAAGCCGCTGCTTCTGTCCACCGGACAGGGCGGACGGGTGCGCAGCCCTGTACTCGTAAAGGCCAAATTCTTTCAGCAAATATCTGGCACGGTCTTTGTTTTCTTCTGTCAATTCGGTATTCAGCAGCAGCTCCTCCGCCACGCTTGCCGTAAAAAACTGCGTTGACGTGTCATTTCCGCAGTAATAGATCTCCCTGCGCCGGATTGCCGCTCTTGCTTTTTTCCCGTCTATCAGGATATGTCCCCTTGTCTGCCTTGCCAGCCCGCAGAGGATCTGCGCAAGGGTGGTTTTCCCCGCGCCGTTTTGCCCCGTTATGGCGGTCACGCTGCCCTCTGGAACGGACAGCGAAATATCCTCAAAAATAACTTCCTTGCGTATTCTTTTCGAGAGCCCTGCTGTCTTCAAGACGGCAGGGCTTTCGTCCAATACAGAGGGAGCGGGAGGGCCCTTTCCCTCGTGTGGAGAGCGCAGACCCATGCCTAAGATGTCTGCTTCCGGCAGAAGGAGTAAGTTCCGTGGTGCATACTCGGCCTCTATTCTGCCGTCCCGCAGATATAAAAACCGGTCTGCGATCCCCATCAGCCAGTCGATCCGATGCTCCGCGAGGAGCAGGGTAAAGCCCTGCTCCTTGAGATGCCGAAGGGTCTGCGTAAGCTGCCTCGTCCCGGCGGCATCGAGGTTGGCCGTCGGCTCGTCGCACACAAAGACCTTTGGCTTCATGGCATATACGGACGCAATGGCCGCCCGCTGCTTTTCTCCGCTTGAGAGGACGTCAACTGCCCTGTCTTTCAAATGGGACAGCTTCAACGCCTCTATGGCGGCGTCCGTCCTCTCCCGTATTTCCCGGGTGGACAGGCCGTAATTCTCGCAGGGAAAGGCCACCTCTCCGGCAAGCTCGGAGGAAAAGAACTGGCTTTTGGGGTCCTGAAAAACGCTTCCCACCAAACGCCCGATCTCCCACGTAGAAAGCCTTGATATGTCCTTGCCGTCTATCCTTACGTTCCCGCTGAAGGCTCCGGGATAGTAGGACGGCGCAAGCCCGTTGACAATCCTTGTCACGGTGGTCTTGCCGCAGCCGGAAAGCCCCGTCAGCACGACGCATTCGCCGCTTTTTACCGAAAGGGAAATGTCCTGTACGCCTCTGTCTGAGTTTTCGTATTGAAAAGAAGCGCGTGTAAGCTCGATCATGCCATGCTCCTTTCCAAAACCAAATAGGAAGCCGTGACCAGCGCACATGCGGCTGCCGCGATATAATCCCGCGCCCCGGCCCTTTTCTCATAATAGCTGCCGCGCACACCCGGACGCTCCGCGCCCCTTGCAACGGCGGAAACGGAAAGCTGATCGGCGAGCTGCAATACCCGGAGAAGAAACGGAACCAGCACATACTCTATGCTCTGCACGGGATGCGCGAGCAGCTGCCCCGCCGTGGTCAGCCCTCGGTTTTTCATGGACCTGCCTACGCCTTTCAGCTCCGTCCGCATGGTGGGGAAGAAGCGAAAGACCACAAGCAGCCCGAGAATGAACGGGGTGGGCATACGGAGGCGGGATAAAAATGCGGAGAGCATTCCCGGCGGCGTGGTGATCAGATCCCATGACACCAGAAAGATCGGTGACAGGTTCCAGAACATCAGAACATAAAATTCCGAAAAAACCGGCATGCGCAGCCCGTGGAAGCGGATACCGTACAGCAGCAGCGCCAGCAGCAGATAAAAGCAGCCATAGGACGCGGCAAGGCGGAAGTTCCGCTGCAGGACGAGATAAAGAAGCGCACCGCCGGTCAGGATGCAGGTAAGCAGCACATTCCCGCCGATCGTTACTCCGGCAAAGACGCACAGCAGCGCCCACAGCTTGACCGGCACCGCAAAGGATGCGTCCGCTCTCATAGAACGCCGGCCTTCTGAAAATGCCTGCGGATCAGCCGACTGCCCACCATGCAGCCTAAAAAGCCCATCAGCGTCGTATACAGCAGAATAAAGGCCAGCCAGCCGGGAGAGGTGTAGTAACGCACATAGGAATCGATGTAGCTCTGCTCCATACCGCTTGCCAGCGCAAAATCGTAGTAGGTGTCCCAGAAGAACCAGATGGGCAGCAGATTGACCCCGTTGTATAAAAGGCTCGCCGCCGTCCAGGCGGCAGTCAGCCTTTTCGGCTTTTGGCAGGAGCCTTCCTTCCAGAGGATCGCCTCGCAGATGACGCCTGTAATGATAAAGTAGGGAAGCAAAAACCAGTTGCCCATCAGGAGAAAAATCACGCCAAGCAGCGTCATATAGATCAGCGTCACAAACCGCTTTCCGATCCGGCTGACCATGAGCATATAGACCGGCGCGCAGAGGAACATGGTGATCCCCACCGACAGCACCATGCTGACAAAGTCGTTGGCCATGCAGACCATATTGATAACGAGCTGGATCACGATAAGTACTGCGGAGAGCAATACCGTGGTGATCACATCCCTGACAGACCATTTATTTGTTTCTTTCATAAACGCCTCCTTGTTTTCGACACTTCGTTTTCCAATATTGCACTTGGAATTCTGTTTATCTCGGTACTTTCTACGCCGTCCACTCCATGCTCTCGCTCTGGAGCTGTGCCATGTGGCGGAACAGGCCGCTCTTTTTCAGCAGCTCTGCGGGAGAGCCCATCTCAACCACGCGGCCGCCGGAGAGCAGGACGATCTGATCGGCGTTCATGACGGTACGCATGCGGTGCGCAATGATGAGCACCGTCTTATCCTTGATAAGCCCGGACAGCGCCGCCTGCACCGCCGTTTCATTTTCCACGTCCAGCGAGGCCGTGGCCTCATCCAGCAAAATCACCGGCGCGTCCTTCAAGATGGCGCGGGCAATGGAGATGCGCTGCCGCTCACCGCCGGAGAGCCGGGAGCCGTTTTCCCCGATCAGGGTATGGTAGCCCTCCGGCAGTTTGGATACAAAGGCGTCGCACTGCGCCACCTTTGCCGCCGCCAGCACCTCCTCGTCGGTGGCGTCCCGCTTGCCGAGGCGGATGTTTTCCATCACGGTATCCGCAAACAGCACCACATCCTGAAATACGATGGCGTAGTTTTTCAACAGTGCCTCGCCGTCCACCGTGGATACGTCTACGCCGCCCAGCTTCACCGTTCCCTCCGCCGGGTCCCAGAAGCGGGCTGCCAACTTGGCTGCCGTGGATTTGCCGCCGCCGGAGGGACCCACCAGCGCCGTCACCTGCCCCTGCTTCGCCGTAAAGGAAACGTCCCTTAGCACGTCCTCTTTTTCCCGGTAGGCAAAGGTCACGTGCTCAAAGCGGATGTCGTAGCCATCGGGATCATATTCGGTCATACCGGTCATGCGCTTTTCGTTCTCGATCTCCTGCATACGCTCGATGCGCACCTCGCAGGCGAACACCGCGGCCATGTTGGCAAACATGGAGCCGATGGGGTCATATACCCGGGTGGCGGCGATAAGGAACATCAGAAACGGGATCAGCGCCAGATCGCCGCGGCTCATCAGCGTTACCCCCGTGAGGACGGTGGTGGCGATACCCAGCTTCAGGAAGGACTGCGCCGCCGTGACTACGGAGCCTGTGAACAGCTCGCCCCGGATGGTGTCCTGCTCCGCCTCGTCCAGCCTGCGGTTCAGGTCAGCGATATACCGCGTCTTTTGGTTGCACGCCTTGATCTCCGGCGCGCACTCCAGTGCCTCCTGCATGGCGTCGGTGGCCGCGCGGCGAGTGACGAGACCCTTTTTTATATGCCGCTTTTCCATGCGCCGGGAGAGATAGACCATCAGCAGCGACGCAGGCACCACCCACAAAAGAGCCAGTGCCATCCGCCAGTCGTAAAGCAGCATGCCTGCGGAAATCAGCGCCGTGGAGATGAGCGCACCGTGCATGGCGGGGTAAAAGTGGGAGAATGCCTTTTCCAGCGTCTCCGTATCCCCCATGATGGTGCTGGTCAGGTCAGTCAGGTCACGATTTCCGAAGAAGGACAGCGGAAGCTGGCGCAGCACCTCTGCCAGACGGATGCGGCGGTTGGCGCTCTCCCGGTAGGTGGCTTCGTATAGGGCTTTGTATTGGATCAGAAAGGTCACAAAGAGCGCGGCGAGGGCAAGGACGCCCGCGACCAGAAAGCGCGTAAGCCCCGCCCTTGGGTCGGTGCCGTTTGTCAGTGCCTCTACGATGCCGGAGAGCGCCGTGGCCAGCACGCCCACCGGCAGCATTTTGCTGATGTTGACCAGTACGGACCAGAACACGGCGGACACATAGTCCCTTGCGCCCTTCTCCGTCATGGCGTATTTTTTGCGGATGCGTTCGATCATGCGGCACCTCCTACCTTCCACTGCGCGGCCTTTTGGTATTCCTCCCACATAGCGGCGTATACGCCGCCCTTTTCAAGAAGCTCGTCGTGCTTTCCTTCCTCGGCAATCCCGCCGTCCCGGATGACGAGGATGCGATCCATGTTCCGCACCGTGGACAGGCGGTGGGCGATCATCAGCACGGTCTTGCCCTTCATCAGCGCCTCGAAGGCCTTTTGTATCTTCGCCTCGTTCTCTGGGTCTGCAAAGGAGCTGGCCTCATCCAGCACCACGATGGGTGCGTCCTTTAAAATCGCCCTTGCCAGCGCGATGCGCTGCATCTCGCCGCCGGAGAGGTACACGCGCTTGGCGCCGATCACGGCGTCCAGCCCGCCCGGCGTCTTTTCCAGAATATCGCCGCACTGGGCAAGCTGCGCCGCGTGTAATATCTCCGCCTCGGTGGCGTCCGGCCGGGTGGCGCGGATATTGTCGCGGATGCTCTTCTTAAAGAGCCGCACCTCCTGAAAGACAAAGGATATCTGCTCCATGAGCTCCGCGGTGGGGATGCTGCGCACATCCCGTCCGCCCAGGAGCACCGCCCCTTCCCGCACATCGAAAAAGCGCGGGATCAGCCGGGCGATGGTGGTCTTGCCGCCGCCGGAGGGGCCCACCAGCGCCCACGCCTCCCCCTGCGGCAGATGGAAGCTCACATTCGTCAGCGCGGGCCTGTCCGCGCCGTCATAGGAAAAGGTGACATTCTCAAAGGAAATGCCGCTGTCCGCGGGCTTGCTTCCGCCGTTCGCCGCAGGCTCGGGAAGGGGGGACTCCCGGAGTATCGCCTCCAGCTTGTTCACTGCCTCGGCGGCCTCCATCTGTGCGTTGACCGCGTACATCAGTCGCTCCATCATAAAGGCCAGCTGGGGCGCGAAGAAGATGTAAAACACCAGGTCGGCCAGCACCGCCCAGCCGTCTGCCGCGCCGCCGATGAGAACCATTCCCAAGGGCATGAGAAGCAGGAACATGGCGTTCAGCACCACTGTAAGCAGGGTGTAGGGCATACGGCACATCATGGCGTAGCCGCTGGCAAGGTCGCGGTAGCTGAGGATGGCGGCATGAAAGCTCTTGAAGGAGTAAACCGTCTGCTGGAATACCTTCACCACCGGGATGCCCCGGACATACTCCGTGGCCTCGGCGGAAATGCGCTCTCCTGCCCGCTGGTATTCCTCAAAGAACTTCATGCCTCTCCCGGTCATCATGCTCATCAGGCAGACAAGCCCGATGACCATGGGGATCAGGCAGGCGAGCCCCATGCGCCAGTCAAAGACGAAGAGCAGTCCCACCGCCAGTATCGGCGTTACGATCCCACCCACCGCGTCGGGGATGGTATGGGCAAGGAGCGTTTCTGTCAGCGCCGCGTTGTCGTCGATCTGCTTGCGCAGCCGCCCCGTGAGGTTGGCGTTAAAGTACCCCAGCGGCAGGTCAATGAGATGAGCGGCCGCCGCCTTTCGCATATTCGTCGCCACCCGGAAGGCCGCAAGGTGCGTGCACATGAGCCCGGCGAAATAGATCGCCGCGCTCAGAAGCGCCGCCGCCAGCGCATACCAGCCGTAGCGGGCAAGCCCTGCCGGAACGCCGCCTCCCGGCGTTAAAATGCCCCGCGCCGCGTACCAGACAAAGACGAACGGGAAAATGCCGGCCACCGCCGAAACGCCGGACAGCCCGCAGCCCAAGACGGACAGCCACTTATGCCCTCCGGCATATGCCAGCAGCCTGCCCAGCACCGGCGGCTGCTTTGTTTTTTTCTGTTTGCTCATATTCCGTGTTCCTTTCTTAAAACATATAGGTTTGTTGGAGGATGCGTCACATCGGTTAGAGGCAACTAACCGACAGTTATTTTTTTAAGGCTCATTCGAGCCTTAAAAGTCCGCTCCAGCCGGAGTGGAAAAAGATGGCCAGTTCATCGACGTATTTCATGGCTTCCTCTCTCGGCATATCGTGGACGATGGTTTCACACACCGCCGTAAAGTAGGCTCTTGTGATCATGTGATGAAGCTGACGAGTCATGCTCCCGGAGAGCATACCGTTTTTTCTGAGGAGGGCGTAGTATTCCTCGGATCGATCGACCTCCAGCTCCACCAACACCTCGATGAAATCCGCATAGCCCGTTCCCTCCGCCCGGCAGAGAATCAGCTTGAATTCGTCGAAATGGTCGTACATGAACGCGACAAGCTCATGCAGGTGCTGGGTGGAAAGCTCCAGACTGTCTTTTGCTCTCCCCTCCGGGACAAGGTCAAAATAATCATCCTGTGCCGCCTTGAAGCGGGTGAGCAGCTCGCTTGCGGTCTCACCCACAAGGTCTTCAAACAGCGCGGTCTTATCCGGGTAGTAGCCGTAGAAGGCACCCTTCGTGAAGCCTGCCTCCGCGACGATTTTATTCAGAGATGCGTCCTTGAAGCCTTTTTCCAGGAATTCTTTTTTTCCAATCTCAAGGATCTTCCTTTGGGTTTCCGCTCGTTCCATTGCCAACCTCCAAATATACCGCCGGTATATACTACTGGTATATTATAACCGAGCATATTGGGCTTGTCAATGGGAGTGACACATTTTATACTAAACACATATACCCTTGCCTGGAGGGTTCGCGATATTCTTTTGCGCATGGAAGGGAGTTCATACAGCCATATATGGAATCTCCAGCGAAATGCCTGCGGCACTTCGCTGGAAAAGCACTTAAAACAGCAGCTATGGCTGATTTTTTGACTTGCCCTTCATCTCACCCATTCTATCACCGCAAAATACCCTTTGCAACGCAAATGGTTCATCGGAGTGCCGCCTGCGCGAGGCAATCTCTGACCGCTTCACGAATGGCATCGCTGGTAAATGTTGCAGATGAAACGGCATCCACATCCCAGGTCTGCGCCTCCACGATCCGGGAAGGGAGTTCATCTATTGCGCGGTCTGAGATATTTACTGTTTCGCTGTGAGATAGGACATGTACAGACAATATGCTGCTCCCGTCAAACTCTACCTCTACGGTAACCGGACCGGAATAGCCTTCAGCGGAAGCCGTATAAACGCCCGCCGTGTAGATGTCTCCCGATTTGCCGCATCCGGCGCACAGCAGCAGCGCACCCACCAGCACGGAAAGCAGCACTGATTGCACCCCTTTTTTCATGTGTTCGAACCTCCTGTTTTTTTGTTCTGCTCCGTTATCCTGAAGGGGAGGCATACCGGAACGTTTAATACCGGATGTGTAATGACCTCCGCTTCTACATCAAAGATTTCCCGCAACGCCTGCTGGGTAATAACCTCTTGCGGCGTACCTGCGCTGTGCAGTGTCCCGTCTTTGATCGCCACCAAATAGTCGGAAAACATGATGGCATGATTTAAATCATGAAGAACCATTACGATGGTAACACCATTTTCCCGGTTGAGGCGGCGCAGAAGGTACAATATATCCAGTTGGTGCGAGATGTCCAAATAGGTCGTGGGTTCATCCAGAAACAGCAATCCTGTTTTCTGCGCCAACGCCATGGCGATCCATGCCCGCTGTTGTTGACCTCCCGAAAGCCTCTCCATTTCTCTGTGTTCAAGGGAACTCATGCCTGTACTGGCAAGAGCCCACTGAATGATCTCCCGATCCTTTTCGCCGAGACCGCTTAGCGCCGACCTGTAAGGAAAACGCCCGTATTCCACAAGGTCGCCGACTGTGATGCCGGCAGGGGCTTGCGCTCCCTGCGGCAGCAGCGCAAGTCTCTGGGCAGCACGCTTTGTCGGCATTCTGTGGATCGCTTCGCCATCAAGGTATACTGCGCCGGAATCCGGGGAAATGATCCGGCACAGTGTCTTCAGTATGGTGGATTTTCCAGAGCCGTTGGAGCCTATCAAGGTGGTTATGCTGCCTTCAGGGATTTTTAAGTCAAGCCCCCTGAAGACGGCCTCCCCGTTATATCCGGCAGACAAACCCTTTGCCTGCATATGTGAAAGCATAGACGTCCTCCCTTAAAAATACCTGCGGAGCAGGAACAGAAAATACGGAGCCGAAAGCACGGAGATCACGATACCAACCGGGATCTCCCTCGGCTGAAAGGCAGACCGTCCCAGCGTGTCTGCCAAAAGCAACAGCAGCGCCCCCAGCAGCATGGAGGCAGGCATGAGGGCGTGGTGTCTGCCTCCGATCAGCCTTCGTGCCATATGCGGCGCTACCAGTCCCACAAAACCGATCCCTCCGCTGACGGCAACGCAGGCAGAGGTAAGAGCCACCGATGCAATCAGGAGCAGTCTCAACTCCCTCTCTACGGCTATCCCCAGAGAAATGGCAGTATTCTCTCCTAAGAGCAGAATATCCAGTATGTTCGACTTTGTAAGAAGAAAAGGAACCAGTATGAGCATATAGGGCAACAGGGCAAGAACCTGATGCCAGCTCGTTCCCCAAATATTTCCTGCAAGCCATCTTGCCACGAGCTGATAGCTGCTGTTATCCATGTTCGCGGCCATGATCAGCATAAACGAAGAAAATAGGGACGCAAGACCGATGCCGCCCAACAGAAAATATATTGGGAGGAGTTTTCCACTCCTCTTTGCAAAAAGATACAGCAGTCCCGTTGTGCAAAGCCCGCCCGCTATGGCAAATATCGGCTGGTATGCCATGGTACGTATATGCAGTGCAGGGAAAAATGTCAGGAACAGCATAACGGCAAATCCCGCCCCTGCGTTTATGCCCAATATCCCCGGATCGGCCAGCGGATTACCCGTGACAGTCTGCATAACGCATCCGGCAAGCGCCAGACCCATCCCACATAGAACGGCGAGGACGATTCTCGGAACGCGAAACTGCGCTACGACTACGGAGGTTCCCTCCATATGCGGTTGGAATATGCTGTGAACCGCAGTCGAGAAGGGAATTCTTGCGTAACCACTGTTAACGGATAAGATAGCCGCAGCCACAATCAGGATAAGAAGACGGTTGAGGATAAGGAGCTGCCTGGTTTTCTTTTTCATAAGACCATGCCCTCCTTCCTGAAAGTAAGCGCAAAAAAGACGGGCACGCCGAGGATGGATACCAGTGCGCCGACAGGCGTATCAAAAGGGGCGTTTATCATGCGCGCCGCAATATCCGACAGCACCAGCACAACGCCGCCCATGAGCGCAGACACGGGAACCAGCCTGCGATAATCACCGCCCACAAGAAGTCGGGATATATGCGGTACGATAAGACCGATAAATGCGATGCCTCCCACGAGCGATACACTGGCTCCCGCAAGCAGCAACACCACAAGCATACCGAAAAGCCTGACCGTGCGGACATTTACGCCCAAGCTGGCGGCGCTATCTTCTCCCAGTGCCAGAGCTGATAGCCGGCTCGATAAAAGCAAACCAAGCGCACTGGCTGAGAGAATCACCGGGGATAGCATTTTCAAGCTTTGCCATGTCACACCGGACAAACTGCCCGCGCTCCAGAAAGAAAGGGATTTCACGATTCCAAACGCCAGAGAAACCGCCTGACTCAACGCGGTAAGCAGGGCTGATACAGCAGCGCCTGCCAGAATGAACCGGAAAGATTCGGATCTATGTTTGCCGGCGCCGAAACCATAGACCATGAATACCGCAAGAGCGGCTCCGGCAAAGGCGGCGCATGTTTTCACGATGTCTGGTGCGGCTGGAAACAGAATTGCGGACAGTGCAACAAAGAAACCGGCTCCCGCATTGATCCCCAGAAGACCGGCGTCCGACAGGGGGTTTCTGGTAATTCCCTGCATCACAGCGCCGGAGAGAGCGAAGGCCATTCCTGTCAGCCCGGCAGCCAGCGCCCTGGGCATACGCATTTCCAACATAATCATTCCAACATCAGAAGCCTTGGCGGGGGACATAACCGTTTCCGCAAAGACCTTGAAGCTACCGCCAGCAATGCCGGTGCAGACGGAGAGAACCATTGAGAATCCAAGCAGCAGCACCAATGCGGCAAGAATAATCAGAAAAGCCGGCGCGGAGCGTTTGTATCTCCCTTGTCTCTGCGATATTCCCGCAACCGCACCTGTTCCCTTACTCAACGTCCCCATGGTTCAGAATCGCGTTTGCGAGTTTTTCCAAATAGAGTTCCTTCCCCATCGCCGTAAAAGCCATATTATACTGCTCCTCATTGATACCAAAGTAAACGTTGCCGGCTTTGACCGCTTTCATATTCTTCCACACGGCAAGGTTCCCCGTGTCTCCAGCACTGCCGTCGTCGCTAAAGAAGAAGATGTGATCTGCATCGATCAGGGAAAAGTATTCCGCATCGACCACTTCACCCCAGACATTCTCCGGTACACCGGCTGATGGTGTGAGTTTCAACTCATCGTAGACAAGCTCACCCGGCCCGCCGCTGCGATAGATGTAATAGGAACCAAAATGAACGGAATTGGCCTCCAATACAGCAAAGGTTTCGTCCCCAATCATATCCCTGATTCTCACCGCAAGCTCCGCAGCTTTGGCGTCGTAGTCGGCAAGCCATTTTTCTACGGCTGCTTCTTTATCAAACCACTGCCCCAGCTGCTTAAATCTTCCGCGCCAGTTAACATAGCTTATCCTCCGACTGCTCAATGGCGGGGATCAACAGGCTCCAGATGGACGCTGCCACCATCACACCGGCGGCAAAGCCGACAAGGGCGCGCTGCACCAGATCGCCAAGGGATTTTTTCATAAAGAACACGCAGGCCGCGCCCAACGTTGTACCGAGAAAGGGAATCAGTATTCCGAGAAAGGTTTCCATTTGTCTCACCGCCTTTGCATTGCGTTTTTATTTGTTTCTCCTGAAGCCCGCCTCATCCCGATATTCGGGATGTTCTTTTACATACGGGTCCTGGTCGCCGCAGATGGTATAATCGCATCGGCAGCCGTTCACGCAGGTAGTCGTCCGCACCAGTCTTGCATGGAGCAGCTCCATGGATGCATAGTCCACATTACACAGGGCGGGCATAATATCCGTAAGACCGTGCCGGATAGCAAACTCCGCTGCCGGGCACGCCGTAAATTCATAATAAATAGGCTTGTCGGTTT
>OFML01000877.1_pt1 | contig 19873 bp, 25 predicted proteins | sample 1541831 | NCBI WGS metagenome assembly OFML01 (sample SAMN04209237, study PRJEB22552) | human gut metagenome | biome: gut; material: feces | host: Homo sapiens | place: USA: Oklahoma | reverse complement strand
ACTGTGTTCATCAGGTCGCGCGCCCCTGACTTACACAGTTTATTTTACACTCTCTTTTTTTTATTTTATTAAAACCACCTGACTTTCTTGCCAGGTGGTTTTACTCTTTATTTTAATATTTTTTCTAAATCTTTAAGATTATGAATAATATAATTAATATTCATATCTGTTTTTAAGTAATCTGGATTATACCAACATGTGTCAATCTTTGCATTGATTCCGCCTTGCATGTCACTTGATAATGAATCTCCAATAATTAATGTTTTTCCTTTATCAAAATTTTTTATATGTTTAAAACAAAAATCAAAGAACTCTATTTTTGGTTTTTGATAACCAATTTCTTCTGAAATAAAAATCTTTTTAAAATACTTTCTTAAATCTAATAAATCTAAACGATTGTATTGCGTTCTTGCTACACCATTTGTTACTACATAAAGATCATATTCTTTATATAGTTCATTTAAAATTTCTAAAGCATATTCTATTAGATAAGCACCATCTCCTAAGTTTTTTTGGTATTCATCCTCAAATGCCACACCATCTTCATTAATTTTTAGTTGTTCAAATAATTTAACAAAACGTGTATAAACGACAGTATTTTTATCAATAAGACCAAGCTCAAAATTTTCCCATAATTTCTTATTAATAGTCTCATATATTTCAAATATCTCATCTGTTAATTCCAATTGATGATCTATAAATGTTTTGTGCAGTGCATAATCTTCTGCTTTTTTAAAATCCAGTAAAGTTCCATCTATATCAAATAGAAGAGTATTATATTCTTTCATTAAATTTCCTCCTAGTTAACCATTATATATAAAAATTAAAAAAAATAAATAAAAATGAGAATACACCAATAAATAACTGTTTAATACTAATTATGAAAAAATATTTCTATTAAATATAGATTTCTTCACCTGTTTTACGTAATATATTTAAAACGATACATTATTATTTGTATACGAGAAAGGAGAAAAGAAATGGGCATTTATCTTGCAGTTGATTTAAAATCATTTTATGCATCTGTTGAATGTATTGAAAGAAACTTAGATCCTTTAGATACGCATCTTGTTGTTGCTGATGCTTCACGTACTGAAAAAACAATATGTCTTGCTGTTTCTCCTTCCTTAAAGAAATATGGAATTTCCGGTAGAGCACGTTTGTTTGAAGTGGTACAAAAAATGAATCAAGTAAATAATCAAAGATTAAAAACGAATCGATATTTTAGAAATGAATCATTTCTAGAAAGTGACTTAAAAAAAGATGAACATTTAAAAATTAGTTATATTATTGCTACACCAAGAATGTCTCATTACATGGAATGGAGTAAAAAAATATATAAAATATATTTAAAATATGTGTCTCCAGAAGACATCCATGTTTATTCCATTGATGAAGTATTTATGGATATTACAAAATATTTATCTACTTCTAAAATGACTCCAAAAGAATTTGCCGCGCAAATTCTAAAGGATATTTATCATTCAACGGGATTAACGGCAACTGCTGGAATTGGCACAAATCTTTATTTAAGTAAAATAGCCATGGATATTGGTGCAAAACATATTAATTCAGAGAAAAATGATTTAAGAATTGCTTTATTAGATGAAAAGAGATATCGTCAGTTTCTTTGGAATCATAAACCCATTACAGATTTTTGGCGCGTTGGAAAAGGTTATGCTAAGAAACTGGAAAAAGAAGGTCTTTATACCATGGGAGACATAGCAAAATGTTCCGTAGGTGCAGATGATGAATACTATAATGAAAAGCTTTTGTATGATTTATTTGGCGTAAATGCTGAATTACTCATAGACCATGCTTGGGGCTATGAACCGTGCACCATGCAAGATATCAAACGATATAAACCTGAAAGAAATAGTATCGGTACAGGTCAAGTTTTAAGTTGTCCCTATAACTTTGAAAAAACAAAATTAATTGTAAAAGAAATGTTGGATTTATTAGCACTTGATTTGGTTGGAAAATCTCTTGTGACAAATCAAATCGTTCTTACAATAGGTTATGATAAAGATAATGATTATGATGGAGAAATGATGATTGATCGTTATAATCGGAAAATTCCTAAACGTGCTCATGGAACAATTCACATAGATCGTTATACCTCTTCTTCAAAATTAATCACAAAAGAAGTTATGAAAAAAATTGATGTGCTTGTAAACAAAAAACTTCTTGTAAAAAGAATCAACATTACCGCATGTAATGTTATTTATGAAGAAGATGCAAAAGATATGATTTATCATGAACAGCTTGATTTATTCATAAATAATAAAGATATTAAATCTAAAACACAAAAAGAAAAACAAGCATTAGAGAAAGAAAAAAGACTACAAAAGGCAACAATTCAAATTAAACAAAAGTATGGTAAAAATGCAATTTTAAAAGGAATGAATCTTGAAGAAGGAGCAACAACTAAAGAAAGAAATGAAATTATAGGAGGACATAAAGCATAATGGCGACAATTAAAAATATTCATGACTATACAGATATCATAGAAACTTCTTATAAAAAATCAACAAAGTATAAACAGATGAAACGAAAGAATCGTGCTGCACAGTTTGCTCCCTTTGCTGCCTTAACAGGATATAAAGATATTATTCATGATACAGAACGCTTAACAGAAGAAAAAAGAGTAATCGATGAAAATAAAAGAATGTTACTTGATCAAAAATTAAAACATTTTTTAAAAACACAAGAAATGATTAAAATAACGTATTTTAAAAAGGATGAAACAAAAACAGGGGGTTGTTATCTTTCTATTATGCAAAGTGTAAAAAGAATTGATGAACTTTATAAAACGGTGATATTAAATAATCAACAAATTATTGCTATTGAAGATATTTACGATTTAGAAGAAAAATAGTGTCTTGATTGCACTCTTTTTGTTGTAAGAGTATAATGTTTATAAAGAAAGAAGGGGTGAATATGAAGGATATGAATGCATTAAATCATAAGTTACAAACCATGACAAGGAAGGAGTTAGAGACAATTTGTAAAGCACATAATTGTAAAATCAATGATGAAAATTTGTCTATTGCTTTACAGTTGATGAAGAATAATCCTTCATCAATCCTAATCGAAGAATATCAAATAATATTTCTTATTGAATTAAAAAAAGAGACTTCAAAAGAAATATCTGATGAATTTAAAGATGTCTTAAAACATGACTTCATTCATGATATTGAATTACTTCATTAATAGCACGAAAGTGCTATTTTTGTTATGTTGATTTATGCTATAATGATGAAAATTAATGAGGAGATTAAAAATGAAAAAATTTCAAAATAGCATCATTGGAATCCTTTTAATCATTGTAGGAACTATTTTAGGATTAAATGCTTTTCATATAACACATATTAATTTATTTTTTGAAGGATGGTGGACACTTTTTATAATTATTCCATCTTTATGTGGAATATTTACAGAGCGTGATAAAACAGCAAGTCTCATTGGGTTATTTATAGGTGTTTATCTATTATTATCATGTCAGGGAATTATAAGTTTTCATTTCCTTTGGAAACTATTTTTACCACTTGTTCTTATAATTCTTGGTATTCAAATACTTTTTAAAAATTCTTTTTCTAAAAATAATTCATCTACTGAAGCAACGAATACTTTTTCAAATAAAAAATACAATTTTGATTATCAAACATATGCTGGTGGAAATTATGATGTGTCTTTTGGTGGAATGACACTTGATTTACGAAAAGCAAATTTTGAAAGTGAAACAATGATCAATGTTTCTGTACTATTTGCAGGGGTTGATCTCTATTTGCCTGAAGACGTCAATCTTCAAATAGAATCTTCAAGTTTTTTTGGTGGTGTGGATCGTCATCAAAGGACAAATAAAGAAAGTAATACAAAAATAGTTATTTTAAAAGCACATTGTGTTTTTGGTGGAATTAATATTAGATAAGGAGTAAAAGAATGAAAAGAAATTATCCAGAAATTATTATTTCAAATGAAGGTGTAACTTGGCTTGATAAAGGTCAAATGTGGATGTATAGAAACAATCTAGAAAAGTGTGATCCAAATATCAAAAATGGTGAACTTGTCGATATTGTGACAAATACAGGTCGTTATTTAGGAACAGGCTTTATTTCATTAAAAAGCCATATTACAGTTCGTATTTTATCTAAAAATCGTAATGAAATTATTGATCGAACTTTTTTTAAAAAGAGAATTCAACAAGCTTATGATTTTAGAAAAACAGTAGAGGGAGATAATCTAACAAATTGTCGTCTTATTTTTGGAGAAGCAGATTTATTACCAGGATTAGTAATTGATCGTTATAATGAAATTCTTGTCAGTCAAATAAGTTCATATGGGCTTGAACAAATAAAAGATATGATTTATGAAATAGTTTTAGATGTTCTTAGAAAAGATGGACAAGATGTTCAAGGAATTTATGAAAGAAACGATATTCAAATAAGAAGCAAGGAAGGTTTGGAACAATATAAAGGTTATTACAAAAATAAAAATTTACCAACGAAGACAATAATTAATGAAAATGGACTTTTATTAAATGTAGATGTAGAAAATGGACAAAAAACAGGATATTTCCTTGATCAAAAATCAAATCGTTATTTACTTAGAAAAATAGCTCATGGAAAACGTGTCGTTGATTGCTTTAGTCATACAGGTGGTTTTGCTTTAAATGCAGCTATGGGAAATGCCAAACATGTTGTTTCTGTTGACGTTTCTAAAACAGCTCTTGATCAAGGCTATCAAAATGCTAAGCTTAATCATTTAGAAGATAAGATTGAATTTGTACAAGCAGATGTTTTTGATTATCTTGATGAATTAAAAGAAAATGAATTTGATATTATTGTTTTAGATCCACCAGCATTTACGAAATCAAGAAGAACGGTACAAAAAGCTTATAATGGTTATAAAAGAATTAATAAACAAGCGATGAAGGTATTAAAGAATGGTGGTTATTTAATTTCATGTAGTTGTTCACGTTTTATGGAAACAGCAAACTTTGAAAAAATGCTTAGAGAAGCAGCAAGTGAAGCCGGCGTTATTTTAAAACAAGTTTCCGTAACACAACAAAACGCAGATCATCCTATTCTTTGGACAATGGAAGAAACATCTTATTTAAAATTCTATATTTTCCAAATTATTTAAGAGTTAGAGCTTTTCTAACTCTTTTCTAAATTATTTCCAAGGAAATAATTTATTGCAACAAATTTAGAGAAAGAATATAATAACAATTGGGTGAAAAAAATGGATAAAAGTACAAATGCGGTGGCTTATGCCCCTGGTTATTATATAAGAGATATCTTAACAACATTAAATATTTCTTATAACGATTTTGCACAAAAGATGGATATGAATTTAGATGAAGTTACACAACTTATTTTAGGTGAATGTGAACTTACAGAAGAAATTGCTAAAAAATTAGAAGCCTTTTTTCATGTAAAAGCATCACGTTGGCTTACTTTAGAAAAGCAATATCGTATGACAAAGAAATGATTTCATTTCTTTTTTCTTTGCCAAAATATGCTTTCTAAGCATCATTAATTAAACAAGATAAGTATTGGAATAAAATAAATAAAGAAGTTAAAATAACACTATACGTTTGAGATATAGTAGATTGCAATATTATTATTGTACATAAACTAAAAAAAGAAATAAAATAACACATAGTGGAGGGATAATATGAAAAAAAAGAAAACATTTGATATGTTAAATGGTTCCATTTGGAACAAGCTTATACTTTTTGCACTTCCTTTAGCCGCAAGTAGTATTTTACAACAATTATTCAACGCAGCGGATGTTGCTGTTGTAGGAAGCTTTGCTGGAAGTGGGGCCTTAGCTGCCGTTGGAGCCAATGGTCCAATTATTAACTTATTGGTAAACTCTTTTGTAGGATTATCAGTAGGAGCCAATGTTGTCATTGCCTCATTCATTGGACAAAACGATGAAAAAAGAACATCACTTGCTGCACATACTTCAGTTACGATGTCGGTAATTATTGGAATAGTCTTATTATTTGTTGGATTCTTTTTTGCAAGACCAATTTTAGAGTTAATGTCAACACCAGAAGATATTATTAATCTTGCAGAAATTTATTTAAAAATTTATTTCTTAGGGGTTCCTTTTGTTATGCTTTATAACTTTGCTGCTGCTATTTTAAGAAGTAAAGGTGATACACAAAGACCTTTAATCGCTTTATTTATTGGTGGAGTGATTAATGTTATTTTAAATTTATTCTTTGTTGTTGTCTTACATATGTCAGTAGAAGGGGTTGCTATTGGTACAGTTATTTCTAATGTATTTAGTTCAATGATGTTACTTTATTGGTTAATGCATGAAACAGATGCTTTAAGAATTGATTTAAAACAATTAAAAATCAATGATCGAATCTTAAAAAGAATTGCAAAAATTGGGGTACCTGCTGGTTTACAAGGCATGGTCTTTTCTATTTCGAATGTCTGTATTCAATCATCATTAAATGCTTTAGGTTCAGATGCTATTGCTGCAAGTTCAGCTGCATTAAATTATGAGTACTTTGCATATTATATCTTAAGTTCATTTGCACAAGCAGCAGTTACTTTCATTGGACAAAACTATAGTGCTAAAAAATACGATCGTTGTAAAAAAATTACACTTCAATCTTTCTTGTTAGGTGGAGCAACAACAATGGTTACTTGTATGTTATTTGTAATCTTTGATCATTTCTTTATTAGTTTCTTTACATCAGATATTTCTGTCGCAAGTTTAGCTTATACAAGAATGAAAATCATTTTACCATTCCAATTTCTTAATATGTCTATTGAAGTTTTTTCAAGTGTCATGAGAGGTGTTGGTTATTCAAGTGTTCCTGCTGGAATTTGTGTAGCAGGAATTTGTGGAGTCAGACTTGCTTACTTATATACAATTTATCCATCAATTGCTTCATATGATAATTTATTAATCATTTATCCAATCAGTTGGTTTGTTACAGTAGTAGCGTTAGCACTTGTTTATTTTATTCATGTACGACCAAAAGTCTATGCTCATCAAGCAGCAAATTAATGCTGCTTTTTTAATCTACGATACGTTTGTTTACTTTTAAAGAAAAAGTACATAGAATGCAAGTGAGGTGAAAATTATGAATCAAGAAAAAATAGGTGCATTTATTGCTAGAAGAAGAAAAGAAAAAAAGCTAACACAAGCTAAGCTTGCAAGTTATTTAGGGATAACTGATCGAGCCGTATCTAAATGGGAAAGAGGCAAAGGATTACCTGATCCAGTTTATATGTTGGAATTGTGTAGATTGCTTGATATTTCAGTCAATGAACTTTTAACAGGAGAATTTATAGAAGAAACAAAGTACCAACAAAAAGCAGAAGATAATTTGTTGATTATGGCAAAGCAAGAAGTTAAACAAACAAAGAAAATGTTTTTTTATGAAAATGTGATAGGTATAGGTTCAACAATAATCTTTGCAATCTTAATTTTTATGTCTGTTTATTTTGTAGAAAATGGAGGAATAAAAATTTTATTATTTATTTTTGCTTTCTTATTTTTAATCACAGGTGTTTCGATTGCTTTAAAAATAGAAACAGAAGAAGGGTATTATGAATGTCAAAAATGTCATCATAAATATATTCCAAGTTATCGACAAGTTTATTTTGCTATGCACATAGGTAGAACACGTTATATGAAATGTCCTCATTGTCAAAAAAGAAGTTGGCAAAAAAAGATTTATTCAAAATAGAAATTCGCTATAATAGAAATATAAAAAGAAAAGGAATTTGAAATATGAATAAACATGTAGAAAAAGCAAAAGAATTAAGAAATGCCACACCGATGGTTCACAATTGTGCCCAAACAATCATGGAAGTTTATGCCAATGATTTAGGAATCAACAAAGAACTTGCCAATCACTTAGGATGTAACTTTGGTGGTGGTATGAAATGTGGAAGTGTCTGTGGAGCAATTACTAGCGGATTAATGGTATTAGGCGCTAAAGGAATTGATTCACCTGCAAAAGTAAATCATTTTATAAAGACGATTTCGAATAATCATAAAGGACTTGTTAATTGTACAGATTTACTAAAAGAAAATGCCAAAAAGGGAGGTCAAAAGAAACCCCATTGCGATGCCATGATTCAAGAAGTAATCGAATTAATAGATCAAATGGAGGAAGAAAATGATTGAAGAAATTGAAAAAGCAATGATCCTTTATACAAAAGGAAATAAAATCAAACATGATGTGGCACACTTTTTAAAAGTACATCAATATGCACGTCTTATCGGACGATTAGAACATTTAGAAAAAAGAGAACAAGATATTTTAGAAGTAGCGGCGATTGTGCATGATATTGCTTGTCCAATGTGCCGAGAAAAATATGGACATTGTGCAGGAAATCTACAAGAAAAAGAAGGACCAGCGCTTGTTAAAGAAGTATTAAAAGGTTTTCCTTTAGATCATGCTTTTGTAGAACGCGTTTGTTATCTTGTAGGACATCATCATACGTATCAAGATATTGATGGGTTGGATTATCAAATATTATTAGAAGCTGATTTTTTAGTAAATGCAGATGAATCAAACTTAAAAAAGGAAGCTATTGAAAAAATGAAAATAAATGTTTTTAAAACAAAAACAGGAAAAGAATTACTAAATCATATTTATGAACTCTAAAATATGATATAATGAAAATCCTTGGCAGGGGCATGAAGAAGTGTGATATAAGTTACACTTCTTCTTTTTCATTTGACAAATAAATTTATTTGAGATATTGTTGATATATCAACTAACGGAGGCTTATTATGATAAAAATTGTTGCAGAAAATTATATTAAAGAAGAACATCAAAAAGAATTTTTAAAACTTACTAAAGAACTCATTATTTTAAGTAGAGAAGAAGCAGGAAACATTTCATATCATTTATATCAAGACATTCAAGATCCTTCACATTATACCTTTGTCGAAGAATGGCAAAATCAAGAAGCTATTGATTTACACAATCAAACAAAACATTTTACAACGATTGTTCCACAAATCAAAAGCTTTACATCAAAACCATCAAGAGTGGTTAAATATAAAGAGGTCCAATAATGAATACATTAGAAACAATCTTTTCAAGAAGCAGTGTTAGAAAATTTAAAGCTAAAAAAGTTAATCAAGAACATATAAAAACAATCCTAAAAGCAGGAATGTCTGGACCAACGTGTGTCAATTCAAAAGATTGGTCTTTTATTGTCGTTGATGATCAAAAAGTTTTAAAGAAAATGTATGAAGCAAACGGTGCACCTGCAAGACCATTACTTGGTTGTGCTTTTGCGGTATTGATTTGTGGAGATTATTCAAAAGCTTTTCAATATGCAAAAGATTACTATGTAGTCGATAGTTCAATTGCTGGACAAAATATGATTTTAGCAGCTTGGTCTTTAGGCATTGGTAGTGTTTGGCTTGGCACATGGCCACAAATGGATCGTGTCTTTGAACAAAGAAAACTTTTTGATTTACCTAAGGATCAAATTCCACATTCCATTATTGCTTTTGGATATCCAGAAGAAGTGAAAGAAAAGGAAGAATATTATGATGAATCAGTGGTTCATTATAATAAGTGGTAAAAAATGATTAAAGAAATAATCAAAGATGAATTCTTTTTAAAACAAAAATCAAAAGAATGTACAAAAGAAGATACCTATATTGCCCAAGAACTCTTAGAAACTATTCAAGCATATAAAGATCAATGTGTTGGCATGGCCGCAAATATGATTGGCTATCAAAAAACAATGATGGTTGTTTTAGACGAAGATGATTATCTAATTTTAATTAATCCTGTTATTTTAAAAACAAGTAATAAAATTTATATTGCAGAAGAAGGATGTCTTTCTTTACAAGGTGTAAGAAAAACACAAAGATATGAAAGTATTAAAGTGAGTTATTTAGATATAAATTTTAAAAAGAAAATTAAAACCTTCAAAGGCTATACAGCACAAATCATTCAACATGAACTTGATCATTTTGAAGGTAAAATTATTTAAGATCACATCTTTTAGGTGTGATCTTTTTATATCAAGTGTAGAAAAAATGAATGTATGATATAATAGTAATATCTAATCGTTTTAGAAATACAGTATACTATTTAATATAAAGAACATATTAAAGGAATTTATAAACATGCAGGACAAATTCGAAATTATAATATAACGAAAAAAGAATATGTATTAGATGGTGCAACTGTCATGTATGGAAGTGCCTCGGAATTAAGAGCTATGTTAGAATATGATTTTTCACAGGAAAGGGAATTTAGTTATTATAGATTTAAAAAATAATATAAAGAAGAATTTATTGATTTTGCTTTTACATCTCTTTTGTTTTAAAAAAAGAGCAAAATAAAATTTATCAATTTATTCCCATATTTTGGGATAAGCGTTGTGGTAAACAAACTTTGATGCCTATCTTTTTTTTTTCTGTAAATTCTTTGACCTTAAGGGTATGATAAAGGATTTATGGAAATAAAAAAATAGATACCAAGATAATATCTCAAAAAAATTAACAGCCAAAAGTAAAATCCAGGGAAATACCCCTGGCTTATTCATTGCCTAAGAAATCCACACAATTTTTAGTTACTTTATAAAATGAAATACTTCATGGTTTTATAATGCTTATTTTAAAAAAAATAATATTCTAAAATGAACTGTTTTTTAATTAATATCTTATTATCTATCCATGATTAATGAATTTACTCAAATTATTTTATTCTAAAGTATTTTATAATATTTAATCTTATTAATCGTCGAATAAAAGAGGAAATCTTGGAGTTAGTTCATTATATTTTGCAGATATAAAATCATCTTTTTGTTTTTCGATACTTATATGGTCTAATGCCCAAGAACCTACTAGTTTTGAGTTTTCTTCATTTGTAAACCATAGAGGGTAATTACCCCCACTATTTTCATCATTTCCTATACTTGCGAGCAAAGCTAATGGATGCATACATCTGTTATGCTTAACATCATTATTTAACTCATAATAATCTTTTAAATAAACGTATTCTTTTTTTGAATGATTAACCAAATACATTTTATTAATATCTTCTATTAAATTAATATTCATATCTAATTCCTCATTGCCTTGATTCCATGCAACATCATATGCTTTATTACCTGAAGCATAATCACCTACGAAGGCAACAATTTGTGGATTTTGGTAAATCATTGTACAAATCGTAGCAACATAAGATTGATGCATATATCCAAATTCCATCATTTTTCCTAAACTCTTTGATGCGCTATTTTCTACATACGCTTTGAAATATTGTCCCACATCATTTTCTCCTTATAATCTAAATATTACTCTTAAATTATATTTTATGAGATATAAAAAATCATTAGACAGATAGTCCAATGATTTGAATAAACTGTGATTTTTGATCAAAGATATGTTTTACACTATTTTATTATTTCTTCAATAAGGTTAGTGATAGCTTCAAGATTTTCATCTTTATAGGTTGATTTGATCGTAACTGTATTTTCACAAATTGTGATGTTTTTCATAGGACTTAATAAGTCTTTCATTACTTTGTTTGCTAGTGGTGCCCAAGAACCATTTTCAATAAGACCTACTTTTTTATTTTGATAACCTTTATGTTGTAATCTATGTAAGAAATCTTCCATTGGCGCAAAGACACCACCATCATAAGTTGCCCCTGCTAAAATCATTTTAGAATATCTAAAGGCATCTTCAACAGCTTCTGCCATATCATCTCTTGTAAGATCAGTAAAAGCAACTTTAACACCTTTTTCTTTTAATAAATCAACGATTTTTAAAGCGACTTCTTTGGTATTGCCATGAATAGAAGCACTGGCTACTAAAACTCCTTCATCTTCACTTTGATAGCTACTCCAAATTTGATATTTATTAAGATAATAACCTAAATTATCTTTTAAAATAGGACCATGTAAAGGACAAATCATTTCAATATCTAAAGTACTTGCTTTCTTTAATAAAGCTTGTACAGGAGCGCCATATTTACCAACAATATTAAAATAATAACGTCTTGCTTCACAAGCCCAATCTTCTTCATGTGCTAAAGCCCCAAATTTTCCAAAACCATCAGCTGAGAATAACACTTTTTCAGTGGTTTCATATTCAATCATTACTTCAGGCCAATGAACCATCGGTGCCATAATAAATTTCAAATGATGATTTCCTAAATCTAATTCTTCTCCTTCTTTAACCACAATACATCTTTCATCTAATCCTTCAATATTAAAAAATTGAGGAAGCATCGCTTTTGCTTTGGCACTTAAAACAAGTTTTGCTTCTTTATACTTTTCTGTAAATAATTGAATATTTGCGGAATGATCAGGTTCTAAATGAGAAACAATCAAATAATCAGGAACACGTTCCTTTAATTCCTTATCTAAATTATCAAACCATTCTTCTGTCTTTCTTGCATCAACTGTATCCATAACTGCAATCTTTTCATCTAAAATAAGATAAGAGTTATAACTAACTCCATTAGGTACAATATATTGACTTTCAAAAAGATCAAGTGTTGTATCATCAACCCCAATATATTTAATCGAATCACTAATTATAACATTATTCATAAAAATCCTCCTTTTAGTCATTATAACACTAATTTCTTAATGAAATATGGTTTTCGTGGTATGAAAATAATATTTTATAAAAATTTTTTGCCAAAAATAAAGGAGAGATATATTATTATCGATAAAATCAGAGTATTAAGGAGTATGTTATGAGAAAAATAGCTATTTGTGATGATAGTAAATTGGATCGACAGCTTTTAAAAGTTGTTATACAAACATATTTTGAAAACAATGAAGAAGAATTTAAAATCTTTGAATATGAATCAGGGGATAATTTATTAGCTGATATTGAAGAAGGATATATTGAAGTAGAACTCTTATTTCTAGATATCATTATGAATGGAACAAATGGAATGAAGATAGCTAGAAAATTAAGAGATATTCAATTTAAAGCACCAATCATCTTTCTTACAGCTCATGCATACTATGCGGTAGAAAGTTATGAAGTACAGGCAGCAGGATATTTGTTAAAACCTTATGATACAAATAAATTAACATTGCTTTTAGATGAAATATTACAAAGAAGTGTTCAAAAAAAGAATTGCTGTTAAAGTTAAAAGACAACATCGGTATCTTGAAATTAATGATATTATGTATGTTGAAAGTGATAAACATGTATTAAATATTCATTTAAAAGATAGTAGAGTGATTCAAACAACAGAAAAGTTGAGTGAATTAGAAAAAACGATTAATTCAAAAAGATTTATTCGTTGTTACCAAAGTTATCTTGTTAGTATGGATTATATAAAAGATGCAAAAACAGATTTTATTCTTAGTAATGATATAAGAATACCAATTAGAGTAAGAGGACGAAAAGAAATTATTGAAAGATATCATAAGTATTATAGTGCAGAAAGAATGAATGATCATTTATAAGGTACAATTGTTAGTTAATAAAACAATTGTACTTTTTAACATGTGGAAAAGTCTTTTATGGAATAGGATACATTAAAATAGAAATGTATTTTAATGCTTTTTAAGTTGGAGAAATTTTGAAATTTATAAAATGATGTAATAAATAGAATTTGATTATAATTGTAGTTATATTATATGTCAAAATTCAAAGAACAAATTTGTCAATTTATTCTTCTGTTAAAAGCATTCAAAGTAATTTAAAACATTTATCATGGGTTGCTCAAAGAGTTGCGGCAGGTGATTATAAACAACATGTTTCAAGCTTAGGACGCTTTTCTGATTCATTTAATGAAATGATTGATCAATTAAGCCATTATCGAGAAAAGATGGAACATATCAGTAATACAGATGTCTTAACGGGAATTGCGAATCGACGCGCTTTTAATCAAATGATTAAAAAGCTTTGGGATAAAGATATTCCTTGTGTCGTTGTATTTATTGATATTGATGGTTTGAAGTATGTAAATGATGATTATGGTCATTCTGAAGGAAATCACTATATTAAAGAAGTATGTCAAATCTTGAAAATGAATTTAAAAGAAGATGAATTAATTTTTAGAATTGGTGGGGACGAACTACTTATTTTATTAAAAAAAGAAGATGCATATACATGTGAGGAACGTCTACTAGAAATACGCTTACAATTTAGAAAAGAAATGAAAAGAAGGTACCGTATCCATGTGATTTTAGTTTTGGTTGTGTGGATATTGATAAAAAAGAAAACAAAACAATTAATGAATATTTAAGTCTTGCTGATAAAAAAATGTATCATTTTAAAATGATACATTATATTGATCAAAGACGATCTAAATACAGTAATTATATTGATAAAAGTGGTTTAGATAGTCGTATTTTTGATGCTTTTTCTCAAACATCAATCAACTGCTATGCTTATATATGTAATATGGAAACAAATGTTTCAAGATGGTTCAAGCTGTCAAAGACTTTGAATTACCTTATGAATATATGTATGATGCAGGTAAAATATGTGAAGAATATATTCATCCAGATGATTGTAAAGAATACGAAGAAGATATTGAAGCAGTTTTCTCCGGAAAGAAAGAATATCATGATTTAACATATCATGCACGTTTAAAAAAATGGTAAATATATAAAATGTCGTTGTGAAGGATATGTCTTAAGAGGAAGAACGGCTAAAGAACTTAACATTACATAATTGTTTCGGCTGTTTTTTTTAAAATCATTTTATGTTAGATCAGCAACAGATTCTAATAAAAGCCAAGACGACAACCATAGATTGTTAAAAGAATATCCATTATTAAAGTAAGTGGTGTTAGTTCATGACAAAACAAAATAATCATGGCAAGACTTAAACCGGCAATAGAAAATCTATGGCCAATTGAAATAAATCAAACAAATTTCTTGAAACTAATAGAGCTAATAAGCATAGTAATAATAAATAAAAGTAAAAATTTTAAAGTACCAAAGTACTTTTTTTTTCTTGTGTCCGTTTTACAGGGTCCATTTTAATCCTTTAAAGAGGATATCTTTTTTTATTTTTTAGCACTTAAGTGTTGACAGTGCTAAAAAAATGAATATAATAAAATTAGCACTAGGGATAACGGAGTGCTAAAGGAGAGTGATAACATGGATATCGAAAAATTTACAGCCAAGATGCAAGAGGCAATTCAAAAAGCAAGTCAATTAGCACTAAGTTATAAACATCAAGTAATTGACATTGAACATGTATTGTATGTTTTATCGAATGATAGTAGTGGTATTTTTCCAAGGGTGTTATCTAAGCTAAATAAAGATAAAAATCATTTTATTCAAGTGTTAGAACAAAGGCTTCAACAAAAACCGACACTTGAAAATATTGATGTCAATAGCCTGAGAATAAGCTATAGCTTAAATGATTTACTTGCGAAAGCAAATAATCAAATGACATCGTTTAAAGATGAATATATGTCAGTAGAACATGTCATTATGGCATTATTTGAAATAAATGAAAATTGGGTCAAAGATTTATTGAACCAAGAAGGTATGAATAAAAAGGATACAAAAAAGGTAATTTTAGAAATGCGGGGTGATCATATGGTAGATAATCCAAATCCAGAAAATACTTATGAAGTATTAGAAAAATATGGACGTGACTTAACAAAAGATGTGGAAAATGGAAAATTAGATCCAGTTATTGGCCGTGATGATGAAATTCGTCGTGTCATTCAAATCTTGTCACGTAAAACAAAAAACAATCCAATTTTAATTGGTGAACCAGGTGTTGGTAAAACAGCCATCGTTGAAGGATTAGCATGGCGTATTTATAAAAATGATGTACCAATTTCTTTGCAAAATAAAACTTTATATGAACTTGATTTGGGTTCACTTGTTGCTGGGGCAAAATATCGTGGTGAATTTGAAGAAAGATTAAAAGCAGTTTTAGGTGAAATTAAAAAAGCAAATGGAAACATCATCTTATTTATTGATGAAATCCATCAATTAGTAGGTGCTGGAAAAACAGATGGTGCGATGGACGCTGCTAACTTATTAAAACCAATGTTAGCTCGTGGTGAACTTCATTGTATTGGAGCAACTACTTTAGATGAATATAGACAATATATTGAAAAAGATGCAGCTCTTGAAAGACGTTTCCAAAAGGTACAAGTTGATGAACCAACAATTGATGATAGTATTGCTATCTTACGTGGTTTAAAAGACTCTTTTGAAAGACACCATGGAGTTAAAATCAATGATAGTGCTATTATTGGGGCTGTTAATTTATCACAAAGATATATTACCGATCGTTTCTTACCAGATAAAGCAATCGATTTGATTGATGAAGCTTGTGCTTCGATTCGTATGGAGATTGATTCTTTACCTGAAGAATTAGATGGTATTACACGTGAAAAGAATCGATTAGAAATGGAAAGAATTTCGATTGAAAAAGAAGATAGTAATGAAGATAATGTAAAACGTTTAAATGATATTAAAGAACGTATTGCTTCTTTAACTGAACAAGAAACAGCTTTAAAAGCTAAATGGAAAGAAGAAAAATCTTCATTAGATCATATTAAAGAATTAAAAAATCAAAAAAATAAACTGGTAGCTTTACAAGATAAATATATGCAAGAAGGAAATTTACAAGAAGCCTCTAAACTTCAATATGGTGAAATTCCTAAAATAACAAAAGAAATTGCTGAACTTGAAGCAAAAGAATCGGATGATGCTTTACTTCAAGAAAAAGTAACAGTTGATAACGTATCAGAAGTTATTTCAAGATGGACAGGTATTCCAATGAATAAATTAATGGCTTCTGAAAGAGAAAAACTTTTAGCTTTGGATGATACATTAAAAGTACGTGTTATTGGACAAGATGATGCTATTACGAAAGTGACAGATGCCATCTTACGTAGTCGAGCTGGTATCAATGATGAAGAAAAACCAATTGGTTCCTTCTTATTCTTAGGTCCAACAGGTGTTGGTAAAACAGAAGTGGCAAAAGCATTAGCTGAACAATTGTTTGATACAGAAAAGAATATTGTGCGTATTGATATGTCTGAATATATGGAAAAATTTAGTGTTTCGCGTTTAGTAGGGGCTCCACCAGGATATGTTGGCTATGAAGAAGGCGGACAATTAACAGAAGCAGTAAGACGTCATCCTTATAGTATTGTTTTATTAGATGAAATTGAAAAAGCACATCCTGATGTATTCAATATCCTGCTTCAAGTCTTAGATGATGGACGTATTACAGATAGTAAAGGAAATACAGTAAGCTTTAAAAATACAATTATTATTATGACAAGTAATATTGGTTCTCAATATTTATTAGAAGGTAATAATGAAGAAAACAGAAAACTTGTAAAAGAAGAACTAAAAGCTCACTTTAAACCAGAATTTTTAAATCGTATTGATGAAATTGTTATGTTCAATTCATTAGATGGTTCTGTAGTAAGAAAAATCATTGATAAATTTATTGGTCAATTAGTTCATCGTTTACAAGATAAAAAGATTACCATTTCTTTAACAGACCAAGCTTATCAAATGATTCAAGAAGAAGGTTTTGATCCAATCTATGGGGCAAGACCATTAAAGAGATTTATTCAATCTGAAATTGAAACAAAACTTGCTAAAGAAATTATTAAAGGAACAGTTCATCAAGGACAACATGTAGAAGTTGATTATCAAGATGGATTTGTTTTAAAAGCACAATAATGTAAAGAAGTAGCAATAAAAAAAGCTACTTCTTTTTATTTGTGTTAAAATACGCATGAAAAGAGGAATTATATGAAATATATTTTTATAAGACATGGGAAAACTCATTTTAATGAAATAGGATTAAAACAAGGATGGTGTGATTCACCTCTTACTAAAGAAGGTATTCAACAAATTGAAAAAATGTCCCAACTTTTAAAAGATGAAAAGATTACAAAAGCCTATACTTCACCAACATTAAGAGCAAAACAAACAGCCCAAATTATTTTAAAAGAACATGATGTTCTTTTACATGAAGATGAAAGACTAAAAGAAGTAAACTTTGGAGTCCTTGAAGGACTTCCTTGTTCCTTTGTTGATACCCTTCATTTAGAATCACTATCTTGGCTGGATGACTTAGAAATGGATTATACAAGCTATCAAGGTGAAAATATAGACGATGTTATTATAAGACAACAAAAAGTGCTAAAAGAAATAGAAAAAATAAGTAATGAAGAAGATTGTATTGTTGTAGTGGGTCATGGTTGTTCATTATATGCACTCATCAAAACACTTTTAAAAGATGAAAAAATAGCTTTTCCAGGAAATGCAAGTGCCTATATTCTTTGTAAAAAGAATAATGAGTATAAGCTAGAAAAATATTTAAGACCATAAATAAAAAATGATGTTAAAATCATCTAAATTTAATAAGAATTTCCTTGACATGCTAGGCATATAATGATAATATCTACGTGCAATAAAAAGTAGTGGAAAGAAGAAGTGCCTACTTCTCGCCTGATTGATTTTGTCAATAGGCAAATGTCACTAAGATTTAGATCTTAATGTCAATGTGGGTACTCAGTGTGCTCACTTTTTATTTCAACTATAAATAATTGGAGGTGGCTTTTATTAGCAGATTTGATAACAGAAAACCAAAACAACCTGATGATTTAGTAAACGAAAGAGTTCGTTTCAAGGAAGTATTGGTTATTGATCAAAACGGAGATCAATTAGGGGTTAAAAGTAGTAGAGAAGCTTTAAATATTGCTTACGATGCAAACTTAGATTTAGTTTGTGTAGCACCTAATGCGAAACCACCAGTATGTCGTATCATGGACTTTGGTAAATATCGTTTTGAACAACAAAAGAAAGCAAGAGAAATGAAGAAAAACTCTAAAGTCGTAACTTTAAAGGAAACACAATTATCAGTAACTATTGATACTCATGATAAAAATGTTAAATTAAAAAGAACATTAAAATGGTTAGAAGAAGGAAACAAAGTTAAAGTTGCAATTCGTTTTAGAGGAAGACAACTTGCACACGTTGATTTGGGTAAAAAAGTTATTGATGACTTTGTTGAAGAATGTGCAGAAGTTGGTCAAATTGAAAAACCAGCTAAATTAGAAGGACGTACTTTAACAGCTATATTAGCACCAAAAAAGAAAAAATAATTAGCGGAGGAAATAATTATGCCAAAAATTAAAACACATAGCGGATTAAAAAAACGTTTAAAAAGAACAGGTAGTGGAAAATTAAAACGTAGCCATGCTTACGTTTCTCACTTATCACACAATAAAACTCATAAACAAAAGAAACACTTAGCAAAAGCTACAGTAGTAAGTGCTTCAGATTACAAGAGAATTAAATCAAGATTACCTAAATAATTTTAGTTAAAAATAAAAACAGGAGGAATACACAATGGCAAGAGTTAAAGGTGGATATACAACTAGACATAGAAGAAAAAAAGTTATTAAATTAGCCAAAGGATATTTTGGAGCTAAACATAAATTATATAAAACTGCTCATGAACAAGTAATGCACTCAATGGCATATGCTTATAGAGACAGAAGAAACTTAAAAAGAAATATGAGAAAATTATGGATTGCACGTATTAACGCTGCAGCTAGAATGAATGATATCTCATATTCTAAATTAATGCACGGTTTAAAATTAGCTAACGTTGAAATCAACAGAAAAATGTTATCTGAAATCGCAATCTGCGATCCAGAAGGTTTCACAGCTATCGTTGAAACAGCTAAAAAAGCTTTAAATGCTTAATAATTCAGGACCAACATAGGTTGGTCTTTTTTTTATTATCATATTTGTTGACACTTAAAAGAAATAGGTATACCCTTAAATCATAGTAAAACTATAGGAATAAGGAGAAATAAAAAATATGAGCGAAATTAAAAACGGTTTTTTAGATCTTGTAGGTCAAACACCATTAG
>OFML01000869.1_pt1 | contig 19975 bp, 15 predicted proteins | sample 1541831 | NCBI WGS metagenome assembly OFML01 (sample SAMN04209237, study PRJEB22552) | human gut metagenome | biome: gut; material: feces | host: Homo sapiens | place: USA: Oklahoma | reverse complement strand
CAGGCCTACTTCCAGTACGACTCCAAGAAGACCGGCGGCGTGACCATCAGCCACCTGCGCTTCGGCGATCACGAGATCAAGAGCCCGTACTATATCAATAAGGCCGACTTCGTCGCCTGCCACAACCCGAGCTACATCACCAAGGGCTTCAAGATGGTTCAGGACGTCAAGCCCGGCGGCGTGTTCATGATTAACTGCGAGTGGACACCCGAGGAGCTCAGCCACCATCTGGACGCCTCCGCCAAGCGCTACATTGCCAAGAACAACATCCAGCTCTACACGATCAACGCCATTGACCTGGCCATCCAGATCGGTATGGGCAAGCGCAACAACACCATCCTGCAGTCCGCATTCTTCTCTCTGGCGAAGATCATGCCGGAGGAGGACGCCATCCGCTACATGAAGGAGAAGGCCAAGGCCTCCTACATGAAGAAGGGCGAGGACGTGGTCGAGATGAACTACAAGGCCATCGACCTCGGCGCGACCGCGTATGTGAAGATCGACGTTCCGGCCGACTGGGCCAACGCCGTGGACGAAGCGCCCGCCAAGGAGCTGACCGGCCGTCCGGCCACCGTCAAGATGGTGCGCGACATTCTTACCCCGGTCGACAAGATGGACGGCGACAGCCTGCCTGTCTCCGCGTTCGTCGACCATGCCGACGGCACGTTCGAGCTCGGCGCCTCCGCGTATGAGAAGCGCGGTGTGGCCGTCTCCGTGCCCGAGTGGGACAGCGCCAAGTGCATCCAGTGCAACCAGTGCGCCTATGTCTGCCCGCATGCGACCATCCGTCCGTTCGCGCTCACTGCCGACGAGCTGGCCGCCGCGCCCGCTCAGACCAAGGCGGTCGACTTCAAGGTCGGCGCCGGCAAGGGCGTTTACAAGTTCTCCATGGCCATCTCTCCGCTCGACTGCATGGGCTGCGGCGTCTGCACGCACGTTTGCCCGGTCGGCGCGCTGACGATGCAGCCGCTGGAGGGCCAGGAAGTGCAGCAGCCCGTGTTCGACTACATGGTCTCCGCTGTTGCCGAGAAGAAGGAGCTTCAGGACTTCACCGTCAAGGGAAGCCAGTTCCGTCAGCCCATGCTCGAGTTCTCCGGCTCCTGCGCCGGCTGCGCCGAGACGAGCTATGCCCGCCTGATCACGCAGCTGTTCGGCGATCACATGATGATCTCCAACGCGACCGGCTGCTCGTCCATCTGGGGCGGCCCGGCTGCTACCAGCCCGTACACCGTCAATAAGGAAGGCAAGGGTCCCGCCTGGGCCAACTCCCTGTTCGAGGATAACGCGGAGCACGGCCTCGGCATGTACCTCGGCCAGAAGAAGATCCGCGACGACCTCGCAGAGGACATCCGCTACATCGCCGAAAACGGCAAGGATCCCGACAAGGTCGCGGCTGCCAAGAAGTACCTCGAGACCTACAACGACGGCGAGGCCAACCAGACCGCCACGGCGGAGTTCCTCGCTGTGATGGAGGCCAAGCCCGCCTGTGACTGCGAGCGCTACCAGCGCATCATGGCCGGCAAGGACTTCCTCAACAAGAAGAGCTGCTGGATCTTCGGCGGCGACGGCTGGGCCTACGACATCGGCTTCGGCGGCCTGGACCATGTCCTGGCGCAGGACGAGGACGTGAACGTGTTCGTCTTCAACACCGAGGTCTACTCCAACACCGGCGGACAGGCGTCCAAGGCCTCCAACATCGGCCAGGTCGCGCAGTTCGCGGCTGCCGGTAAGGAGCTCAAGAGCAAGAGCCTTGCCGAGATCGCCATGAGCTACGGCTACATCTACGTGGCGCAGGTCGCCATGGGTGCAAACCCGGCGCAGACCATCAAGGCCATCAGGGAAGCGGAAGCTTACCCCGGCCCGTCCCTGATCATCGGCTACGCTCCCTGCGAGATGCACAGCATCAAGAAGGGCGGCATGACCAACTGCCAGGGCGAGATGAAGCGCGCGGTCGACTGCGGCTACTGGAATCTGTTCCGCTACGATCCGTCTGCCGAGAAGCCCTTCGCGCTCGACAGCAAGGAGCCGGCCGACGGCTACCGTGACTTCCTCATGAACGAGGCGCGTTACGCCCGCCTGACCAACGAGTTCCCGGATCGTGCCGAGGAGCTGTTTGCCAAGTCCGAGGCCAACGCAAAGAAGCGCTACGAGCACCTGCTCAAGCTCAAGAAGCTCTACGACGAGGCATAATTTTTCCTACCCACGCAGGCGGGGCTGATTTCAGCCCCGCCTTTTTGCGCTTTTTGCACAAACAGGCACGCTCCTTTTTGAGGCCCCTGCCCAGGATGCCGCCTGACGGAACGTGTTGAAAACCGACGGGGTATGGCGTATACTAAACATCAGATCATTCACGAAAGGGGAGACCGCCATTTGAATACGGACACCTATCAGAGCGCGCTCGAATCGACAAAAGACAGCATCGAGGACGTGAACAAAGCCATCGGCTTCAGCCTCGGCAGTCTCACACTGGAAAAACTCATCACCTCCGCCATCACGCTCGTGATCTGCATTGTCTGCATCTGGATCATCATGCGCATTGCGCGGCGCATATCGTCGCACTCGCGCCTGTCCGAGAGCCTGAGCAGGTTCATTCTCAAGGTGCTCAAGATCACGCTGGAATTCATGGCGATCCTCATCGTGGCCGACAGCCTCGGCTTTAATGTCACAGCACTGCTGGCTGTGTTCAGCCTGCTCGGTCTGGCTCTGTCGCTCTCGGTGCAAAACTGCCTCTCGAATGCCATGAGCGGTATCATCATCCTGCTCACACGGCCGTTTGAGGACGGCGATTTCATCGAGGCCGGCAATGTCAGCGGCACGGTGCGCGACATCGGCCTGATCTACACGCAGCTGTGCACGATCGACAATAAGGACATCTATGTGCCGAACAGTGACCTGTCGGCGTCCAAGATCGTCAACTACAACCGTGAGCCGCAGCGGCGCGTGGATCTCACCTTCGGCGCGGACTATACCTGCCGTCCGGAGCAGGTGAAGGCGGCGCTGCACAATGCCGTCTCGCTCGTGCCCGGCATCCTGCCGGAGCCGGAGCCGTTCGTGCGCGTGTCGGGGTACGGCGAGAGCAATATCGACTACGTCGTGCGGGTCTGGTGCAAGACGGCCGATTACTGGACGGTGTACTACGACCTCATGGAGGCCGTCGGCGCGGCGTTTGATGCCCACGGTGTGTCCATGTCCTACCCGCAGATGAACGTGCACGTGCTCGACACACCGGAAAGTGCAAAAAAAGATTGACTTTCCCATATTTTCAGGTATAATAATATGGCCTGTGTGCCGACACAGGTGATCCTTGCTCTCATTTGAGATGAGGGCCATCAGACCAGAAGGAGGTGCAACTGAAATGGCAAAAACCACCGAAAAGTACGAACTGATGTACATCATCAACCCCAACCTGTCGGAGGAAGAGACTGCAGCAGTCGTCGAGAAGTTCAAGGCGCTTGTCGAGCAGAACGGCACGCTGGAGGAGATGGAGGAGATGGGTAAGCGCAAGCTCGCTTACGAGATCAACTACATTTCCGAGGGCTACTACGTGCTCGTCAAGTTCACCAGCGGCCCGGATTTCCCGGCTGAGCTGGATCGTGTGCTGGGCATCACGGACGGTATTCTCCGCTCCCTGATCACCCGTCGCCCGGAATAAGGAGGCGCGGCAATGCTGAATCACATTGTGCTCATGGGCCGTCTGACCCGTGACCCCGAGCTTCGTTATACCCAGTCCCAGATCCCCGTGGCGTCGTTTTCGCTTGCGGTCGACCGTGATTTCGGCGGTCGTGACGGCGGCGAGCGGCAGACGGACTTCATCGACATTGTCGCGTGGAGAAGCACGGCGGAGTTCGTCTCCAAGTACTTCACCAAGGGCAGCATGGCCGTTGTGAGCGGCCGCCTGCAGATCCGCGACTGGACCGACCGTGAGGGCGGCAAGCGCCGCAGCGCGGAGGTCGTGGCGGACAATGTCTACTTTGGCGAGAGCAAGCGCCGCGACGGCGGCGACACGTCTCGCCCGGCAGCGCCGAGCGCATCGGCACCGGCTCACCGCGGAAGCTATGGCGGATATGACAATGTCCCCCAGGGCGGCAGCGCGTTTTCCGAGCTGGACGACGATGACGGCGATCTGCCGTTCTGATTTTGATAAAGGAGGATTACAGTCTTGGCTTTTGACAGAGATAAGAGCAAGAACCGCAAACGCAGAAAAGTTTGCCAGTTCTGTGTTGACAAGTGCACTTATATCGACTACAAAGACACCGCGAAGCTTCGCCGCTTCCTGTCCGAGCGCAGCAAGATCCTGCCGCGCCGCACGACCGGTACCTGCGCGATGCACCAGCGCGAGCTCACCGAGGCCATCAAGAGAGCGCGTCAGATCGCCCTCCTGCCGTACGTGACCGACTGAGTTTTTGTTCCCGGATGCAAACCTGCCCCCATCGCACGATGGGGGCAGGTTTTTGTTATGTCCCTGTTCAGCTCTCGAGGTGCAGCGGGATTTTTTCCACCTGCGCAATGCAGGAGACCATAACGCGGATCTGCGGCGTGAGCACCTTGTCGCGGTGATGCACCAGCTGGCTCCATTGCTCCATGTGGCAGTCCGTGACCGGCAAAATGGCGAGGCGGCCCTCTTCCGCGCGGCGGCGCGCCGTGTAGCGCGGCAGCACGGACAGGTACGGGCTGTGCTCGAGCAGCTGCATGACCATGCTTGTGCTCTCCAGCTCCAGGAACGGACGGATCGTCAGCTTCTGGTGCGCCAGCTCCACATCGAACTGGTGGCGGTAGCTGTTGGACTGCGGCATGAGCACGAACGGCTCGTCCACGAGGTCCGCCAGCTTGAGCTGTTTTGCCGCGGCGAAGCGGTGCTTGGGGCTGGCGACGATGACGATATCCTGCGGGCATTCAAAGAGCTTGACGCGCTGCGCGTCGTAGCCCATATCGTCGAGCGTATAGATCAGGTCGACCTCATTGTGCATGAGCATATCCGACAGCGTCTTCGTGTCGCCTTCGATCAGCTGCGTATTCACGTGCGGACAGTGCTCATGATACAGCGGCAGAATCTCCCCGAAGCTGGCCGTCATGATCGACTCGATCGTGCCAATGCGCAGCGTGCCGGTCAGATCGCGCTCCTCGACCGTGAACGATACGGCGCGCGCGGCAGCCGACACGACATCGCGCGCATAGGGAATGAACTCCTGCCCATAGTGGGTGATGGACACCGTTTTGCCGATGCGATCGAACAGACGCACGCCCAGCTCATTTTCAAGCTGCTGAACCTGCACCGTAACTGCGGACTGGGAATATCCCAGAGATTCTGCGGCCTTGGAGAAGCTCTGCAGCTGTGCGACCTTTAAGAATGTGGTCAGCAAACGAAGTTCCATAGGCAATGCCTCCTTATCCCGAATTGGATCCGTTTTTTTCTCAATTATATAATACGTCGCAAATCCGGCCTGCGTCAAGCATTATTTCCGGTATTCGACACGGAGCAGGAACAGTTTGACAGTTATTTATCACAATTTCGAAAGTGCCTTATTATTTTTTTGAATTGCATCAAAACCAAAAAAGAGAACATTCGAAATTGTGAATTTTACAACACACGTTTTCTGTGCTATTCTGTCATCGTAAAAGGGGATCAGAAGCGCCCCCGAAGCAAATCTTTCAGGAGGGATCCGTTATGAAAAACATCTTGCTGAACGTTTTGGCTTTTGTTGCGTTTCTCGCGATCGAGATCGTCGCTGTTGCCTTCATGAGCACATATCCCGCAGGTTCGGCCGCCATGATGCTGCTGGGACTGCTGGCACTCGTGATCGGCGGGGCGTACACGGTGCTCCTCGGCAGAGACATTGTAAACCTCAAGCTCTGATAAACCGCTTTTCTATTTGCTATCTATCTTTCATTTCTGTTTTTTCTCCTTGGTTTCCGGGAGTAACCGCCTCCCGGTGACCACCCCCCAACGTGTGGTTTTCTGCACGTAAAAAAATCTCCTCCCGTTAACCGCCGGGAGGAGATTTTTTTGCCCGGTTTCGTGCCCGCAGAGGGATTTACAACGGCGGCGCACTGTGATACACTGAATGCGGTTTTTCATATTGCGCAGCCTTCGCCGCTTCGGGCGGCAGGGGAAATAGGGTGCAAGGCCCCGCGAGTCGGTCACTGTGAAGCCGCCGTCCGGCGGATAAGTCAGAATACCCGAAGGCTGCAGGCATTTCCGCCGGAACCGGAAGCTGCAGGGCTGAACAGGATGCGTTGTTCAGCCGGTTTTGCTGCATCTGTCCGCCGGTCCCGGTGGGCAGAATTTTATTGTTTCAGGAGGAACGTACATGAAAAAACGGTTTCTGTCGCTGCTGCTGGTGCTGGTTCTGATCATGAGCCTCATGCCGGCGGCGCTGGCTGTGAACGCAGACGATGCGCAGCCCAAGACGATCAGCGTCACCTTCCGGCTGCACACGGACACGGATGAGTGGATCGCACCGACCGAGGTCAGCGATCTGCCGGAGGGCACGTCGGTGTTCACCGTGTTCCAGAAGGTGCTGGCCGACAAGGGCTACACCTATGAATACCACGAGCAGTACTGCTACGTGCAGGCGATCACTGCGCCCGACGGCACGCGGCTGGCCGAGTTTAGCAAGGGTCAGAACTCCGGCTGGCTGTTTCGCGTCAACAATGACTTTGCAGACGTCGGCATGAACGATTTCATGCTCATGGACGGCGACGAGATCGAGGTGCTCTACACCGCCGATTACGCGAAGGAGCCCGGCATGTCGCTGCCGTATACCGACGTGTCGTGGGATCACTGGGCGTACACCGCCATCAAGCGCATGTATACCCGCGGCCTCATGGTCGGCGTGAACGAGACGACCTTCGCGCCGAGTCAGGAGCTGAGCCGCGCGATGCTCGCGGTCATCCTCTATGCCAGAGCCGGTCAACCGGCGGTCGAGGCGGCGAACCCCTTCACCGATGTCCCGGCTGACAGCTGGTATACCGATGCCGTCATCTGGGCGGCGGAAAACGGCATCGTCTCCGGCTTCGGCGACGGCACGTTCCGCCCGAATGACGCACTCACGCGCGCACAGGCCGCCGTGATGCTCTGTGCCTTTGCCGCCTTCACGCAGGACGACGTGACGGCGCGTGCAGACCTCTCCGCCTACAGTGACGCCGGACAGATCCCGTCCTGGGCGATGGATGCGATGCAGTGGGCAAATGCGCGGCAGCTCATCATCGGCCGCGACAGCGCGCATCTCGCGCCGACTGCTGCGACGACCCGCGCCGAGATGGCGAGCATCCTCAGCGCGTACATCCGCAAATAACAGACGATCGTCAACACCCCCGGGCTGCGGCCCGGGGGTGTTGTGCGTTCGGAAAAAAGATTTACAACCTTGCTGCACTGTGCTACACTGAAAATACAACTGTACATTGCGCAGCCTTCGCCGCTTCGGGCGGCAGGGGGAATGAGGGTGCAAAGCCCCGCGAGTCGGTCACTGTGAAGCCGCCGGATGGCGGATAAGTCAGAATACCCGAAGGCTGCAGGCATTTCCGCCGGAACCGGAAGCTGCATGGCTGAACGAAGCAATTTCGTTCGGCCGGTTTTGCTGCATCTGTCTGCCGGTCCCGGCGGGCAGATTTTTTCATTCAGGAGGGAAACACATGAAAAAACGGTTTCTGGCCCTGCTGCTTGTGCTGACGATGGTGTTCAGCCTCATGCCGGCTGCACTGGCTGCGGACACGGTGGACGTGGCTGCACTGCCGGAGTATGCCGCAGATGCGGACATCAGCACCGGCGCGGCGTACAAGATCAGTACGGAAGAGAGCCTGCGGGCCTTCGCCGCTGCGGTCAAGGCGGATGACGGAAAGGGAACCTATAGCCTTTCCGGCGTCTCGTTCTATCTGGCCAATGACATTGCCCTCACCGGCGCGTGGACGCCGGTCGGCAACGGCGTATCGGCGGTTAAGGATTTCTTTGCCGGTACGTTCGATGGCTGCGGCCATACGATCAGCGGCCTGAACGTGCAGGGGCAGGGATTGTTTGCCGCGATCAATCAGGCGGCGATCCGCAATCTGAATGTGTCCGGTACGGTCAACAGCACCGTGAGCTATGTCGGCGGCATCGTCGGCAAAGTGCAGGCCGGCACGATCGAGAACTGCAGCTTTTCCGGCAGTGTTTCCAGCAGTAAGAGCAAAGCTTATGTCGGCGGCATTGCCGGCGGGCTCAACAGCGCGAATGTGACGATCAGCGGCTGCGCAAATACAGCGGATGTCACAGGCGGCTATGCCGGCGGCATCCTTGGCTACTGGAGAACGGCTGCGACCATTCAAAACTGCTACAACACCGGCAGTATTACCGGCTCGGACAAGGCGGGCGGCATCGTCGGCCAGCTGCAGAAGGGCAGCATTGAAAACTGCTACAGCACCGGCGTTGTCGGCGGTACGGCGGCGCAGTTTGGCGGCATTTTTGCCTTCAGCAACGCAGCGGTCAAAAACTGCTACTATACGCTGCCGGAGGCGGAAACGCTTGGCGGCACAGCAGCGGCGGCTGCGCACATCACCTCCCCGGAGGGCCTTGCGGACAAGCTCGGCAACGCCTTCAAAGAGGACACGGCTGGCGCGAACAACGGCTACCCCATCCTCGTCTGGCAGGCGGGCGAAGTGGTGCAGCCTGACCCGCGCATCGAGCTGACCGGCTCAGACACGCTCTGGCGCACCACAAATGATGCGCAGCCGCAGACGACGATCACCGCCGCCTGCAAGGACATGGATGAGGACACGCACGTCGACTGGACGCTGACGGAGGGCGAGGGCATTGTCACGCTCGAGACGCCGGAGGGCGCGGGCGCGGCAAACCGGTCCGTGATCGTCAAGGCAACGGCCGACGGCGCCGGTAGGGCGGTCATCACGGCCAGCACGGCCAACGGCATCACGGCGAGCATCACGATCTATGTCATCCCCCAGATCACGACCGTGGAGCTCGAGGGCATTGTCGCCGTGGGCGAGACGGTGCGCGCCAAGGTCAATGTCCTCGGCGGCAGTGAGTATGATTATGCCAACTTCCCAGCGCTGCAGATCCAGTGGCGCTATGCTACGCAAGAGGGGCATTACGAAGGTACTTATCAGGACATCGCCGGTGCGACCGGTTATGAATACACCATCCCGGAGAGCATGTCGGGCAACTACCTGACGTTCCGGTTCTATGATACTGTCTCCAGAGAATATAAAGAGCTCAGCAGCCCCGTGCGTATCGCTTCCGCTGAGGAGGCGAAGCTCAAGGCCGATGCCTCGGCCCTGACGCTCGATACCTCCGACATCCGCGCGGCCACGACGATCGCGCTGCCGGCGACCGGGGCCGTGAATGGCTCGGCCATCACATGGGCGAGCTCGGACAGCAGCATCATCGACCCGGCCACCGGCGTCGTGACGCTGCCGGGCAGCGGCATCCGGACCGTCACCCTCTCGGCGACGCTCACGCGCGGCGAGGCGACCGCCTACCGCAATTTTGACATCCGCGTCTGGTCGCAGGCGGAGCTGGATAAGGAAGCCGCCAAGAGTGAGCTGCAAAAGCTCGTCGAGCGGCTCGACGGCACCGTCACCCTGACGCCGGAATACGGCCGGGACACGAATGTGAACACGATGCTCCGTGCGAAGCTCGACGACAGCAGCATCGCGGTCAGCGTCTCCAAGGTCGAGGAAGTGTATGGCGGCGCGGGCATTGCGGCCGACGGCACGATCACGTATTTCTTCGTCGACCCGAACACCACGCCGCTCGTGCACAACGGCAGCTACAACGTCACGTTTGCGCTCAGTAAGGCCGGCGCCAGCGAGACACTGCAGGTCCCGGTCGTCATCGGCTGGGATGTGCAGCGTGTGCGTGACACGATCTCTGCCGAGATCACGAGCCAGCTCACCACCGAGAGCCTGTGCGCCGCCGGGGATGACCCGAACCTGCTCACGCAGGATCTGACGCTGCCGAAGGTCATCGACGGCAAGCGGTGGGCGCTTATCTCCTGGACGTCCAGCGACCCGACGGCGATCTCCGTCAGCGACAAGAACCAGCAGACGGCGGACACGCTCTTTGACCCCTATGTCGGCGTGGTCAAGACACCCACGCAGGATACGACTGTTACGCTTACTGCGACCGTGACCTTCCAGCTCACAGATGCGCAGGAGCAGACCGTCACCGTCAGCAAGGTGTTTACCGTCACCGTCAAGGGGCAGCAGACCAACATGCGCGAGCAGCTGCTTGCAAAGCTCGACGCGGGCTTTGCATCCTATGGCGGCCTGCGCGACGCCGTGACGGGTCTGCCCCTCACGCAGCGCGACGGCAAGTATCTCGCAGCCAATGACATTCATTTCCCGACTACGCGCGACTTCGGCGTGGACGGCAAGTATACCCCCGTGACCATCGCAAGCAGCGATACCGACACCATCGTGCCGCCGGATGTGAACAATGCCGCGCGTGCGGAGGTCTACCGCCCGCTGCCCGGTGAGGCTGCCAAGGATGTCACCGTCACGGTGACGATCACGGACAGCGACAGCGGCGTGTCGGCCTCGCGCAGCTTCCTGATCGCCGTCCAGCCGCTCACGCAGCAGGAGATCGACGCGGAGCTTGCGCTCATGGCTGCGGTCAGGGCGCACTACTTTGACGGCATCCGCAACGCCAACACGGACGCAAAGAACATTCTCACCGACCTGCACCCCTTCCAGGAGGCGTATCTGGATGCGGACGGTCAGCTCGTCTGGGTGTATGACCATGCAGACCTGACCGGCAGCGGCATCGTCCCCGTGGCGATGGACGGCTGGACGGAAAGCGAGCAGTGGCGGCTGTTCCGCTCGACGGATCCGGACGTTATCAGCCATGAAAACCTGCTCGTGACCCGCGCGGCGGGGGACAAGACCGTTACGGTCAGCAGCGAGCTCTCGAGTGAGACGCTCGGCAAGTATGCCGCACGCTATCCGGACAACAAGGACTTTCAGGCACTGAGCTGCCAGCCGGTGTCCGTGGAGCTGACGGTGCCCGGCACGGAGCCGGTCACTCCGACGCCCGTGGATCCCACGCCGGTCGAGCCGGATCACAAGGCGCTCAGCGTTACCTTCCAGCTGCACACGGACACGGAAATGTGGATCTCGCCGTCCGTGATCGGCGACCTGCCGGAGAGCACGACGGCGATGGACGTGTTCCGGCAGGTGCTCGCGGCCAACGGCTACAGCTATGAGGCGAAGGGAAGCTATGTGCAGGCCGTCATCAAGCCGGACGGCACGAAAGTGGCCGAGTTCAGCAAGGGGCCGAATTCCGGCTGGGTCTTTCGCGTCAACGGGGAGTTCCCGGACGTTGCCATGCAAGACTGCCGGCTCTCGGACGGCGACGTGATCGAGGTGTTCTTCACCGCCGACTATATGGATGAGCCGGGAATGTTCCTGCCGTTCACGGACGTGACGAACCACTGGGCATACAGCGCCATCAAGCGCGTGTATACCCGCGGCTGGATGGTCGGCATGGACGAGAAGACTTTCGCGCCGGATCAGCAGCTGAGCCGCGCGATGCTCGCGGTCATCCTCTATGCGATGGCGGGCGAGCCGGCGGTCACGGGTGATGGCCCGTTCACGGATGTCCCGGCAGGCTGCTGGTACACCGACGCCATCGTCTGGGCGGCGCAAAACGGGATCGTCTGCGGCTTCGGCGACGGCACGTTCCGCCCGAACGAGGCGGTCACGCGCGCGCAGGCGGCCGTCATGCTCTATGGCTATGCGGCCTTCACCGGCGCGGACGTGACGGCGCGCGCAGACCTTTCCGCCTACAGCGATGCCGGACAGATCCCGTCCTGGGCGATGGATGCGATGCAGTGGGCGAATGCGCGCCGGCTCATCGTCGGCCGCGACAGCAGCCACCTCGCGCCGAACGGCGGTACGACCCGCGCCGAGATGGCCGCCATCCTCAGCGCATACATCGGAAAGTAACACGAAAAAGCCGACCCCCCCGAACAAACTGTTCGGGGGGGGGGCGCGCGCGATGGGAAGAAGGGAATGGGGAACGGGGAAGAAGGAAGGTTTGCTTTGGGATCTGCCGTGATGCGGCGGCGGCCTGTGCCTGCCGCCGCTGCACCGTTGGCTTGATATTAGTATAACAAAAAATGTGCGCCGCACAAGCCCGGTGGGGGGATATTTTTTCGGGAAAATACCACACAATATACAAATGCTTGTCCCGGTTGACGCGCGCGCGCTTTGGCGGTAAAATAGCAGCACGAATCAGAAAGGATGACTGCCATGTACAATGGTTATTATTATGGCTTTGATATGACGTATCTGGTGCTGGTCGTGCCGGCGCTGCTCATCGCGCTCATCGCGCAGGTCCAGGTCAAGAGCGCGTTTTCACGCTATGCCGGTGTGCGCTGCACGAGCGGGCTGACCGGCGCGCAGGCGGCGCAGCGCATCCTGCAGGCAAATGGCATCACCGACGTGCGCATCGAGCACATTTCCGGCAAGCTCACCGACCACTTCGACCCGCAGGCGAAGGTTATCCGCCTCTCGGACGAAGTGTATGGCGTCGCGTCGATCGCGGCCGTCGGTGTCGCGGCGCACGAGGCGGGCCACGCCGTGCAGTACGCGACCGATTACGCGCCCATCCGCATCCGCGCGGCCATCATCCCGGCTACGCGCATCGGCTCCAATCTCTCGTGGCCGCTGCTCATTGCGGGGCTGATCTTCAATTGGACGGCGCTCGTCTGGGCAGGCATTTTGCTCTTCGGCCTTGTGACGGTGTTCCAGCTGGCGACGCTGCCGGTGGAGTTCAACGCCTCGCGCCGCGCGCTGGCGGCGATCGAGTCGCGCAACCTGCTCACGGACGACGAGCTGCGCGGCGCGCGCAGCGTGCTGCGGGCGGCCGCCATGACGTATGTCGCGGCGCTGCTGGTGTCGTTTGCGCAGCTGCTGCGGCTCATCATTCTCTACGGCAACCGCCGCCGGGATTGACACAGCCGTTGCAATCGGCGCCGAATTATCGTAAAATAGCGGGTGCAGGGGTCACTGCGCCTGCTATTTTTCTGCCCGGGAGGGGATCGCATGCACCGCATTTTTATCGTGGAGGACGACGCGGCCATCGCCGCCGCGCTGCAAAAGCACCTGACGACGTGGGGCTTTGACGTGCGCTGCGCGGAGGATTTCCGCAATGTGCTTGCCGAGTGCACGGCGTTTGACCCGCAGCTCGTGCTGCTCGACATCACGCTCCCGTTTTATAACGGCTACCACTGGTGCCAGGAGCTGCGGCGCGTGTCGAACGTGCCGGTCGTGTTCCTCTCCTCGGCGTCGGACAATATGAACATCGTCATGGCCATGAACATGGGCGGCGACGATTTCATCGCCAAGCCTTTTGACCTGAACGTGCTGCTGGCGAAGATCCAGGCCATTTTGCGCCGCACGTATGACTTTGCCGCGCCCGCGCCCACGCTCGAGCACCGCGGCGCCGTGCTCAACACGGCCGACGCGAGCCTGACGTATCAGGGACAGCGCATCGAGCTGACGAAAAACGACTACCGCATCCTGCAGACGCTGCTTGAGCGCAAGGGCAGCGTCGTCAGCCGCGAGACGCTCATGGAAAAGCTCTGGGAGACGGACAGCTTTGTGGACGAAAACACGCTCACGGTCAACATCGCCCGCCTGCGCCGCAAGCTCGAGGCCGCCGGCCTGCCGGATTATATCACGACGAAAAAGGGCCTCGGCTATCTCATCGAGTGAGGGGGGAAGCGGCCATGTTTGGCGCTTATGTGAAGGAAAACCGCAAGGCGCTCATCGCGCTTGCGGTCTATACGGTCATGTTCGCGCTCGTGTTCTGGCTCTACCGGGTGCCGCTGGGCGCGGCGGGGTACGCGGCGCTTGTGTGCCTGTTTGTGCTGGCGCTGTGGTGCGCGGTCGATTACCGGCGGTTTGCCGCGCGTCTGCGCCTGCTGCGGCGGCTGGAGCAGGAGATCACGCTCAGCACCGAGCAGCTGCCGGAACCGGATGGGATGCTCGAGGCACAGTATCAGGCGCTCGTGCGCGCGCTCGATGCCGACCGCCGCGCGCAGATGACCCGCAGCCAGCGCAGCTATCAGGACTTAGTTGAGTACTACACCGTCTGGGCGCACCAGATCAAGACGCCCATCGCCGCCATGCGCCTGCTGCTGCAGGACGCGGACACGGACGAGCAGCGCGCCCTGCTCGAGCAGCTGCAGAGCGTGGAGCAATATGTGGAGATGGTGCTCGGCTACCTGCGGCTCGAGAGCCCGTCGTCGGACTATGTCATCCGCAACTACGCGCTCGACGATATCGTCCGGCAGGCGGTGCGTAAGTTTGCCTCCCAGTTCATCCGCCGCAAACTGCGGCTGGAGTACGTGCCGCTGAACGTCAGCGTCATCACGGATGAAAAGTGGCTGCTGTTCGTCATCGAGCAGGTGCTCTCCAACGCGCTCAAGTACACCCGCAGCGGGTCGGTGTCCATCACGCTCGAGGCACCGAAAACGCTCTGTATCCGCGACACGGGCATCGGCATCGCGCCCGAGGATCTGCCGCGCGTGTTTGAAAAGGGCTACACCGGCAGCAACGGCCGCACGGACAAGCGCGCGACCGGCATTGGCCTGTACCTCTGCCGCCGCATCCTCGAAAAGCTCGGTCACTCGATCACCATCGTCTCGACGCCCGGCGTGGGCACGACGGTGCGCATCGGTCTTGCGCAGGACGCGCTCGAGGTCGAGTGAGCCTTACAGAATCGTAAGTTTCCGCCGGGAAAATGTAAGCCGGAAGTATGGCAGCCATTTCCCCGGCGGTTTATACTGAGCCTGTCATTACACAGGAGGTAACGGTTATGTCGTTTTTGGAAGTTCGTCATGTTCAGAAGATTTATACCACACGCTTCGGCGGCACGAAAGTGCAGGCGCTCACGGACGTAAATTTCACGGTCGAGAAGGGCGAATACGTCGCCATCATGGGCGAGAGCGGCAGCGGTAAGACCACGCTTCTCAACATTCTTGCCGCGCTCGACAAGCCCACCGGCGGCGAGGTCGTGCTCGACGGCCGGGCGCTGGGCACGATCCCGGAGCGGGAGATCGCGGCGTTTCGCCGCTCGCAGCTCGGCTTCGTGTTTCAGGAGTTTAACCTGCTCGACACGTTCTCCGTGCAGGACAATATCTTCCTGCCGCTCGTGCTCGCAGGCAAGGCGTATCCGGAGATGGCCGCGCGCCTTGCGCCCATCGCCCGGCAGCTCGGCATCGCGGAGCTGCTGCAGAAGTTCCCGTATGAGCTCTCCGGCGGCCAGAAGCAGCGTGTAGCCGTTGCCCGCGCGCTCATCACGCAGCCGAAGCTCGTGCTGGCCGACGAGCCGACCGGCGCGCTCGATTCGCGCGCAACGGATGAGCTGCTGCGCCTGTTTGAGGAGATCAACCGCGGCGGCCAGACCATCCTCATGGTCACGCACTCGGTCAAGGCGGCCAGCCACGCCTCGCGCGTGCTGTTCATCAAGGACGGCGAGGTGTTCCACGAGATCTATCGCGGCGAGAGCTCGGATGAGCAGCTCTATCAGAAGATCTCCGATACGCTCACGATGCTGGCAACGGGCGGTGAGCGCCATGCGTAATCTCTATCCGCGTCTGGCGGCGACGAATCTGAAGAAAAACCGCCGGTTCTACCTGCCGTATCTGCTGGCCTGCATCGTGATCGTGGCGCTGTTTTGCATCATCCTCACGCTCGCGAGCGATCCGTATCTCGGTCAGATGCAGCACGGCGGCAGCGTCAGTCAGGTGCTCGGTTTCGGCGTGTCGATCATGGCGCTGTTTTCCGCCATCATCCTCTTTTATACGAACAGCACCTTCACCAAGCAGCGCAAGCGCGAGTTTGCCATCTACAACATCCTCGGCATGGAAAAGCGCCACATCTCCTACGTGCTCTTCTGGGAGTCGCTGTATACGGCGGCTATGGCGCTGTTTTTCGGCCTCGTGGCGGCGGGTGTGTTCTCCAAGCTCCTGCAGCTCGTGCTCATGCGGCTCATCGGCGGGGAGGCCACGTTCGGGCTGAACATCAGACTGATGAGCATCGGCTATACGGTGGTGTTCTTCGGCGCGCTGTTTTTGCTGCTGCTGCTCAATACCATCCGCATCATCCATCTGTCGAACCCTGTGCAGCTGCTGCGCGCCGGCAGTGAGGGCGAGCGCGAGCCGCGCAGCAAGTGGATCCTCGCACTGCTCGGCGCGGTGTGCCTTGCCGCGGGCTATATCATTTCCCTGCGCGCAAGCGCGGCCTTGTACGCTATTCAGTATTTCTTCCCGGCAGTCATCCTTGTCATCATCGGCACGTATCTCACGTTCATCGCGCTGAGCGTCGTCGTGCTCAAGGCGCTGCGCAAAAACCGGCGCTACTACTATAAAACCAGCCACTTTGCCACCGTCTCCGGTCTCATCTACCGCATGAGCCGCAACGCGGCCGGGCTTGCGAGCATCTGTATCCTCTCGACGATGGTGCTCGTGACGGTCTCGACCACGGTGAGCCTGTATAAGGGCGTGGATGCCTACGCCGCCGTGCAATGGCCGCAGGATGTGAAGATCACGCTCATGACCGACACCCGGACGAACACAGTGCCGGACGTCGCGCCGGTTTTGCGGGTGGTGGATGACGCCATGATGCGCTCGGGGCTCACGCAGAGCAACGTGCACGGCTATCGCACCGTCATGTTTTCCACGCTGCGCAGCGGCGATGCGCTCGATCAGTTCACCGGCTCGGGCGTCTATGCATACACCGTCATGGTTCTGGACACGGAGGGCTATGCCGACCTGACCGGCGAGCAGGTGACGCTTGCGCCCGGCGAGGCGCTCGCATGGACGGACGGCAAGCCCTTCGGCGACACGCTTACGCTCGGCGGCCGCGCGTTCCGCCTGCGGCAGCTCGACAGCTTCCCGCTCGACAGCGGCAGCTCCATCATGGGTCTGCACACGCTGTATCTGGTCGTGCCGGATCTCGACAGCGTGCTCGATCTGCGCGCGCAGCAAAACGCCTACGTCAGCGAGCACGGCGGCACCCGCAGCATGCTCAACTATACATATCAGTTCGACCTCTCCGGCACGGACGCCGAGCAGCTTGACGCGCTGCACGCGCTTCTCAGCGACCCCGCGTTTGAGTCCGCTGCCGAGGCGGCGAACGTGAATTACACGACCGATATGCGCGCCGACGGCTATCCCACGCTGCGCAGCACGTACGGCGGCTTTTTGTTCCTCGGCTTTTTCCTCGGGTTCGTGTTCCTGTTTGCGACGGTGCTCATCATCTACTACAAGCAGGTCTCCGAGGGCTATGACGACCGCGGGCGCTTCCGCATCATGCAGCAGGTCGGCATGACGCCGAAGGAGGTCAAGGCGACCATCCGCACGCAGGTGCTGCTCATGTTCTTCCTGCCGCTTGTGACGGCGGCGATCCACATCGCGTTCGCATTTCCGCTCATCAAGCAGATCGTGTTCGCCTTCGGACTGCAAAACGTGCATCTGTTTTTGCTGTGCACGCTCGGAACGTTCGGCGTCTTTGCGCTGCTGTACACCTTTGTGTACCTGCTCACGGCGCGCACGTATTACTGCATCGTCAGCGCGAAAGCGTGAAGAAGTCCCAAATAAAAATGTCCGCACAGGCACTGCCTGCGCGGACTCTTTTTGTATATGCGGCCTCAGCCCCAGAGGGCGGTCAGCATGGGGATGATCTGCTTCTTGCGGCTCATCACGCCGGGCAGGAACACGGCGCTGTCCTTCGGCTCGACCGAGAAGGCGGAGCGGATCGTGTCGTCACTGCCGATGTAGAGCAGGTTCGTGCCCTCCATGAGCACGTCCGTGACCATGAGCGCGATCATGTCATAGTGCTGCTGCTCGAGCTTCGTGGCCATGACGGCCAGCAGCTCGTCCTTGCGCTCGAGCACCGCGGCCGAGTCGAGCGACGTGACCTGACCGACGCCGAGATAGTGGTCGGCGATGTGGAATTCCTTGAAGTCGGCAAAGCACAGATCCTCGGCCGACTTGTCGCCCGCGCTCGAGGCGGCAAAGAGCAGGTTGCCCAGCTCCTTGAGCGAGATGTTGGCGATGCGGGCCAGACGCTCGGCCATGGCGATGTCGCGCTTCGTGCACGTGGGGGATTTGAACATGACCGTGTCGGACAAGATCGCGCCCGCCATCAGACCCGCCATGTTCGGCGACGGCATGACGCCGTGCTCCTGATACATATTGGTGATGATGGTCGTCGTGCTGCCGACGGGCTCGTTGCGCACGCGGATGGGCTGCGTGGTCTGAATATCGGCCAGACGGTGGTGGTCGATGATCTCGAGGATCTCGGCCTGCTCCAGACCGGGCACGGCCTGCGCCAGCTCGTTGTGGTCGACGAGTACGACGCGCTTGCGCCGCGGACGCAGCAGGTGATAGCGCGAGAGCGTGCCGACGACTTTTTCGTTCTCGTCGAGCACGGGGTAGCAGCGGTAGCGGCTCTCGAGCACGACCTCTCGCACGTCGTCGATGTAATCGTCGAGGTGGAAGCTGACCAGATCCTCCGTGTTGCACGGGCGGGAGATCGGGATCGCCTGATACACCAGCCGCGCCACGCGGCTGGCATCGAGCGGGGTAGAGATGACGCAGGTCTTGCCGGCGTTTTCGAGCCACGCGGGGTCGACGTCGGTCTGGCAGAGGATGATGCACTGCACGCCGATGTCGAGCGCGCGGCGGATCATGTCCGGCTGGTTGCCGCAGAGAATGATGCTGTCGGGGTCGGAGAAGAGCAGGTTGTCGCAGCTCTGCGGCAGGGCGATCGTCACTACGCCGGACACGCGGTCGACCTGCTCGGCGCCGTCGTTGAGGATGCGCCCCTCGATGACGCTCAGGAGGTTGAACAGCGGCAGCGCGTCCACGTGCCGGTCGCTGATCGTGCGCATGCTGTAGGCCGCAATGTCGCCGGCGGAGAGCATACCGTAGAGCGTGCCGTCTTCGTTGATGATGGGCACGGCGGAGATGTTCTGGTCGCGCATGATGTGCCAGGCGCGGTCCATCGTGACGCTGGAGTTGAGCGCCGGCGGCGTGTCAAAGTCCAGATCGCGCACCTGCGTGCGGACGTTGCTGATTGTGACCGGCTCCTGAAAGCCGAAGCGGTCGAGCAGGCGCTTCGTCTCATCGCTGATATGGCCGAGATGTGCGGCCACGTAATCCCGATCGCCGAGCGCGTTGCGCAGTGCGGCATAGGAAATGGCGGCCGCGATGGAGTCCGTGTCCGGATTCCGGTGGCCGGTGACGTAGATTCTGTTCATGTATTGTGTAACTCCTTTGGCGTTGTTGTGAGGCAAACCATATCATATTATAATCTGACACCCTGCCTTGTCAATCGTTGTTCGGAAAAGTGCAAAAACTGTCCGGTTTGTTGGCAGGCATCTGGTCGTGGTCTGACCAGATACGTTGTGATAAGCGATAAAAATGGGACGGTGGACGAAAACCAGTTGCACATTGTTAAAAATTGTGCTATCTTTGGTTCAAAGGGCTTCTGGTTGAACCAGACGGAAGACCGGAGGCCCGCGACGAACTGTGAGAGGTGGAAGCAAACCATGAAAGACCTGAAGCATCTGATCTATTTTGAGAATCTGCTGCAGGAGGCCAACAACGAGCTGGTACAGCAGGCCAAGGCGGAAGGGGAACACGCCCTGGGCTACACCTGTTACTTTGTGCCGGAGACGCTGCTGAACCTGCCCGGCTGCTTCTCAAGCCGCCTGCGTGCGCCGAATACCGGCAGCATCGACGTGGGCACGTACTACATGTCGAGCAAGATCTGCTCGTATACCCGCAGCATTCTCGAACGCGGCATCGAGGGCGGCTATGACTATCTCGACGCGCTGCTCTCGTCCGAGACGTGCCAGATGATGCACCGCGGTCACGAGCATTTTGAGATCCTCGGCCTTGTGAAGGAGAAAAATCCGCAGTTTTTCATGAGCATGATGGACGTGCCGTTCTCGGACGAGGACTTCGCCGTC
>OFML01000852.1_pt1 | contig 20289 bp, 14 predicted proteins | sample 1541831 | NCBI WGS metagenome assembly OFML01 (sample SAMN04209237, study PRJEB22552) | human gut metagenome | biome: gut; material: feces | host: Homo sapiens | place: USA: Oklahoma | reverse complement strand
AGTTTCGCCCCATTAAAATACGGTGCATGTACCGGAACCAGTTTGATCTGGCATGGCCACTGTGCCAGCTGTGACGACTGTGCGGCACACTTTTGCTCGGTATTATGACCGCTTTCTGGATGAAGCTGTCTCATTCGCTGTCCCGGACAGCCGGAAAATTCTGTCGTTGACTGCTCTGCTTTTTTTCTCTGGTTTTCCAGCACTGCCTGCTCATCGTATGGGGCAGCCTCCCGCTCCACAAAACGGATTGCTCCTGTCGGACACTGCGGCAGACAGTCACCCAGACCGTCACAATAATCATCCCTTAACAGTTTTGCCTTTCCATCGACCATCCCGATTGCACCTTCATGACATGCAGCTGCACAGACTCCGCATCCGTTGCATTTTTCTTCATCTATCTGAATAATTTTCCGAATCATTTTTCTTTCTCCTTCTCTTGAATTTCTGCTTGTATCATAATATAATCGAAAATGAAAGTCTGTTGTTATAACAACAAAAGGAGAAAAATATGAACTTATCGAATACCTTGCTGTTTCGTGGATTGCAAGAAAAGGATATCGATTCTCTTTTGGGATGTCTAAATGCTACAAAACGCAGTTACAAAAAAGGAGAAATCATTTTGTCCGAAGGCAGCATTACAGAGAACATAGGAATTGTTTTGTCCGGCAGAGCAATGATATCATGCAGTGATATTTGGGGAAATAGCAGCATTTTAAGCGATGTTTCTCCTGGTTCTGTATTTGCCGAGGTATATGCCTGTATTCCAGGGCAGCCAATGCTAGTCACAGTATCCGCTACTGAAGATACTTCTATACTGTTTATGAATGTCGGTAGGGTTTTGACAACCTGTACGAACGCCTGCCCGTTCCATGCAAAGCTTGCTCGAAATTTGCTGACTGTTTGTGCTCATAAAAGCCTTCAATTATCTCAAAGGATTCGGCATACCAGTTCTAAATCTATTCGGGGAAGACTGATGTCTTATTTTTCAAAATGTGCCAAGCAATTTGGAAGCAATTCTTTTCTCATTCCATACAACCGTCAACAGTTAGCGGATTATCTGAATGTTGACCGCAGTACCATGTGCAATGAGCTTTCTAAAATGAAAAGAGACGGAATAATTGAGTATGATAAAAATCGTATTTCACTTAAAGTCTAAGATAATCGCATGGTCATTTCACTGTGAAGATATTGACAGGATTTATCATCATCTTAAGAAACATCATATAGAATGCTATCTGAGCTGCAATCTTTAGATTTTACAAAATATGGTTTTAGAAGAGGAACCCCCTCACAGAGTTTTCAAAGGAAGTAGTGGCTCATCACCTAAAAATTTCTATGTGATTTTTGATAGAAAACATCCTTGACAAATCTCGTCTCAGAGAGAGTTTTTAACCAGATACGCAAAAGAACACGGGTACACCAACCTGAAAATTCTGGTGGATGACGGTTATACCGGGACGAACTTCAATCGTCCCGACGTACAGGAAGGCTTCGACCTTGTAAAGCAGGGGCTTGTCGGCTGCTGGCTGGTCAAAGACCTGAGCCGCTTCGGGCGTGATTACCTGACCGTCGGACAGTACACAGACATTATCTTCCCCAGCTACGATGTGTGGTTTATCACCGTCAATGACGGAGTGGACAGTGAACGGGGCGACAGCGAGGGTATGGCGGCAGTCCGCAATCTGTTCAATGAGTGGTATCCCCGTGATACCAGCAAGAAAGTCCGTGTCAGTCTCCATCAGCGAGGCACCAGCGGCAAGCACATGGGCAAGCCGCCTTACGGATACCGCTGCGACCCGGAGGACAAGGATCATTGGATTTTGAACGAGGATGCGGCTCCTATCGTCAAATATATCTTTGACCTGACTGTTTCAGGGAAAGGACCGAATGCCATAGCCAGAATTTTGGAAAATCAAAAAGTCCTGACGACAAAAGCACTGTATGCCCAGCGCAAAGGAAAACTGATGCCGGAAAGACCATATCATTGGGCAGGACAACCCGTTGCTGGTATTTTGGAGCGGATGGAGTACACCGGCTGTACCTGTAATTTCAAGACCTATTCCAAATCCTATAAGCTGCATTGCCGCCGTGCCGATCAGGAGCGGTACAGGAAAATGTCCGCTGACTATGAAGCGGAGCAGGAACGGTTAAAGCTCGAAATTGAAGTGACCGAAGAATGGGTGGAACAGCAGAATGAAATGAATGATGGTCTGGATGCCTTTATTGCCCTGACGAAAAAGTATGTGGACGTGACCGAACTGACACCGACGATTGTCAATGAGTATATCAAGAAGATCGAGGTGTTTGCTCCTGACAAATCCAGCGGCAAAAGACGCCAGAAAATCAAGATTTACTTCAACTTCGTTGACGAGGTTGACATTCCTGTTTTCAGCGAACCCAGTATTGCAGAATCAACCTACGGACGCAGAAAAACGGCGTGACCTTTCGGTCACACCGTCTTCTGTCCCTGTTCGTAGCCAAATAGTTACTTGTCACTATTAACCCTTATATTTTCTCACTTTTTTACAGATACGTTTGAAATTACAATGCAATTATAGTATAATATTTAAGACTATAAAATCGAATAGGATACAGGAGATTGTTATATGACAACAATTATTATCATAGTTGTTGTTGCTTTGGTTTTTTTTGTTACCGTATGTGTCGTCACTTTTATGGTCTGGAAGCGTGAAGCGGAGATGCGTACTGACAGCATCCGTGAGATCAAAGACAACCTGCAGCGGCTTGAGGACAGGCTGACTGTCGAGACACAGCCGGAGGAGCCGACACCTTTGCAGGATGATTTGCACGATGAAGTTTGCAGACCGGTGCTGCGGGCTGCAGACCCTGCTGTCGCGGGAAGATCTCGCAGAAGCAGAAGCAGGAGCAGAGATCCGTTCAGCTGGGTTCGCAGTGAACCGGAGAGTGAAGAAACTTCGCAGACAGAAGCGCAGCAGCCGGAGGAGTGGCCGCAGCCGGAACCTTTGCAACAGACAGCAGAAATGTCGATAATGCCGGATGTGTCGGAGACACCGCCGCAGATCATACCTGAGCCGGAGTTTTCTCTTCAGGAGAGGAAGCAGGAGACTGCCGCAGAGGATGTAGCAGAGCCTGGAGACTGGGACGATGCCATGGATTTTGATATCGATCTTCCAGACGGGAATGCTGCAGCAGAAATGGCGGCAGACGACATCACATCGGCAGACGATATCGCATCGATGGAAATAGAACTACCTGACCTGGATCTCTTTACAGGGCTGGGTACTTTGGACGTGAACACAGAAGAGACAGTACCTGCAGATCCGCCAAAGAATTTTGGCAGGGACACTGGCAGGAGTGGGAAAAAATATACAGCGGAAGAATTGGAAGCGCTGATCAAAGAATAGATCGCTGATCGAAAAGATCCAGAAGGAGGAACTTATGTATTGTAAAAATTGCGGAAAAGAACTCGCAGCAGATGCAAAGTTTTGCATGCAGTGCGGTACGCCGGTAGACGATGTGCCAGTACCAGTGCAGACAGCTCCTGTGCAGCATACGACGGAGAAGGCGGAACCGGCGAAAGCACCGCAGCCAAAAGCAGAACCGGTAGATGCACCTAGGGAACGTCCGGTATTTGATGAAATCAAGTGGAACGTGTCGGAGTATCCGGACCAGAACGCAGTGGAAAAAACAGAAGAAATCGATTTTAACTGGAATACGGAGCCAGTCGCAGCACCACAGCCGAAAGCAGAAGCACCGGCAGCGGTTCGATCCGAAACGGCGTCGAAAGCTCCAGTGCACAGAGAGATACCGGAAGCAAACAAAGCACAAAGTGTTCCGCAGAATAATACGGAGGATCATGTTCTGAGCGGCAAAGATCTGGACAGTGCTATATTCGGAGAAAAAGAACCGAAAAAAGCTCCAGAATCAATGAGTGCAGCAGAACGGATCGATAAGTTCTATACCTTCAATAAGAAAAATGAAGAATTTCAGCAGCTGCTGAATAAGGAATACAACAAAGTAAAAGGTGGAAATGCCATAGAACAGGAAATATCTCAGGCAGAAGAGCGCGCATCGCAGCGTTTTGAATCCAGCAGAAGACCGGAAAATTCCACTATGGAAGAATTCCTGGAATCGGAAGGTATCGTGAAGCCATATCAGCCGAAGGCATTTGAATCCGATGTGCTGGAAAGGATCGAAGCGCAGGAGGCAGAAAAAGAGGCGAAGCGTCTGGAAGAAGAAGCGCGCCTGGCCGCTATCGAAGAAGCACGCCATGAAGCTGAGGTAAAACGTCTCAAGGAAGAGGAAGAACGCCTTAAGGCGGAAGCAGAGGCTCGCAGACTGGAAGAGATCGCTAAAATGAAGGCGGCAGAGGAAGTGAGACTGGCAGAAGAGGCTCGTAGAAAAGCGGAAGAAGAGGCAAAGCGCAGAGCAGAGGAAGAAGCTCGCAGAAAAGCCGAAGAAGAAGCCAGAATAAAGGCGGAAGAAGAACGCAGAAGAGCAGAAACGGAAGCCAGAGTAAAGGCGGAAGAAGAAGCTAGACTGCGAGCTGAGGCAGATCTGAAGGCGGCACAGGAAGCGGCTAAGATCAGAGCTCAGCAGGAAGCAAGACTGGCGGCGGAAGCAGAGGCACAGTACAAGGCAGAGCAGGAGCGGAGAAGGCTGGCCGATGTGGAAGCACAGCGGAAACTGGAAGAAGAAAGAAAACGCCTGGAGGAACAGGCTAACGAGGCAGTGGCCAAGGAAGAAGTGCGCAAGGTTTTAGAACAGACTGCCCGCATGAGAGAGGAAGAAGCAGCCAAGATCAAGGCGGCAGTTGCAGGTCTGAGAGCAGATGCTGCAGCAGAACGCCAGGCAGCACAGAATCTGGTTCGCAAGGATGTGGAGGATGCACATCGTGCCACGAGAAATCAGATCAATGAAATGGCCCGGTCAGAAGCATTGCATACATCAGAAGCATTACATACAGAAGAACGTCCGGTGACGGGAAGAGACACGATGCTCTCAAACGATATGAGCAGAACGCGGACTGTAGACAAGGCTGCGATCATCGCAGGACTAAACGATGACACAGTTGTGATGAGCAAGGAAGATCTGCATGCCGCTGCTGCACCAGTCTATGAGCAGGAATCCGTGCCGGAACCGGAACCGGTTTACGAAGCTCCGGTTTACGATGCACCATTGCAGAACCAGGATGATGCATTCTTTGACAGTTTGGACGCGGCAGGAGACGTTTCTAACGTACCGGAAGGCTCCGTGTTCGATGCAGAAGCTATGCCTCAGGCGCAGCCGATCGACTTTAGAGAAGAAAACTTTGAAGATCTGTCTCAGCCGCAGGAACTGAATTTCGATGAAGAAACAGAAGAAATCCAGGAACTGACAGACTTTGGTGATCTGGCGGATATCGAAGAGATCCCGCAGGCACAGACGGATCCGATTTACGATACTCGTGGATATGGCATGCCGGAAGAGCAGGCAGCGGAAGACCTGGGCCATACTCAGCGCTTTGATCCTCAGGCATTCGATCAGACGGCAGACGGTCTGCAGGATACTATGGTAGTACAGCCGGATACTGTTGTGATGGACAAAGCTCCACAGACAGATGCTTTCACAGAAAACGATTTTGATCATTACGGCGAAGCGGAAGCGCAGAATTATATCAATCAGCAGCATGCACAGCAGGGAGCTTATGAAAACGTGCAGCCGGCAAATGATTACTTTGATGGATATGCAGACGATTATCAGGATGACTATTACGAGGACGATGCAAATCTTTCCAAGAAAGAGTTAAAGCAGCGCGAGAAAGAGCGCAAACGTATGGAAAAGCAGCGCGCGAAACAGGAAAAAGCCAGACGTAAGAAGGGCGGAGCGGACTTTGCAGAAGCAGCAGATGGATTCGAAGAAGAAAAATCCGGCGGCAAGGGCAGGATCGTACTGAAAATCATTCTGGTGCTCCTGATCGTGATACTGGCAGTAGAAGTGGCCGGTATGGGCATCAAGTTCCTGGCACCGCAGAGCAAGGCGGCTGAATTCATCGATTCGCAGCTCAATAAGGTGATCCAGCTGATCACCGGCGAAGATACGGAATACAGCGTGATCGCAGCACAGGTAAGAACGGAGCCTATGGAGGACAAGACCGATCTGATCAACGCGCAGAAAGGAAAAAACAAGGGCAATGTGATCAAAAGTATCACGTACAGCTCTGATTTAAGCTATGACCAGGAAAGGGACGGCAAGGTGTCGGACCTGGTCCTATCACAGCCTATGACCCAGGTCGAATGGGGTAGAGATAAGGATAACTATCCTGTTTATTATGACGAACAGGTCGTAGGCGAGATCATTGCATTTGAGTCTCAGAGATATAATCTGATGGCCAAGGGTGATGAGAAAGTACTGAGTCTTATTGATGACAGCACCAACCTGTATCAGGACACGGCTGCGCTGAAGAATCAGCAGCCGGCAGGAGAATTCTCCAAGCTGGAGATCGGTGAGATCAGACAGGCGGGCAGCAAATACTACGTGTGGGTGAGGGAGACCGTGGGAGGCACCTCCACAGAACGCGTATATGCCATGTACCCGCAGAAGAAGTTTACCATGAAAATGTCTGCTGCCTACGATGTGTAGAGGATAGCAAAAGGAGGGTATCTGTTTGAACAGTTCGGGAGAGAAGAAGAAAAGGCATGCGGGTCTTAAAGTACTGATCGTTATTGCAGTATTGGTGTTTCTGTTCCTTTGCCTGATTGGATTTATCACGGATTTCCTGTGGTTTAAGGAACTTGACTACGTTTCCGTATTTCTTACAAAACTGCTGACGCAGTTAAAAATAGGGATACCGACATTTATCGTCGTGACATTCCTGGCTTACGTGTATTTGAAATTCCTGAAACGGGGATACTTTAAGAAGGTTGTTTCCGACGAGGTGACAGATCATCGCAGACTGAACATCATATCGTGGAGTCTGGCGGGGATCTACGGGGCCATCACTACTTTCTTCGCTGTGAAGAAACTCTGGTTCCTGCTGCTGCAGTTTGTCAACAGCACGGGATTCGACAAAAAAGATCCACTGTATAACATAGACATTTCGTTTTATGTATTCAAGCTTGACTTTATTGAAGAAGCTAACCAGCTGCTGATCGTTTTACTGATCGCATTTGCACTGCTGACGGTCATTTATTATTCGGTGCTTCTGTCGGTAAGGACTCCACAGATCTTCGAACGGGTATCGGATGATGCAAAGGAAGATAACGGTGCGTCTGAAGAAAACGCGCAGAGTTCCGGTTATGGCGGAGGGACTGCAGGCGGGCAGTTCGGTGGTTTTGACAATATCAATGATATGTTCGGTAAGTTTGCAAAGTCTTTCCAAAACGGCGGCAAAAGTCCGTTCCAGAAGACTGCAAAGCCGAAGAAACAGTTTGATCACAGCAATTTAAAACTGCTTATTTCCATTGCGGAAAAACAGCTTATCATCGTAGGGGTGCTGTTCTTCCTGATGGTAGGCGTGAATTTCTTCCTGAAACAGTATGATCTCCTGTTTGGAAGTACAGGTGCCGTATACGGCGCGGGCTTTACCGATGTAATGGTGACTCTCTGGGTTTACAGGATCATCATGGGATTGTCCGTTCTGGCGGCGATCGGATTCGCTGTTGGTATTACGAAGAAAAAATTCAAACCGGCTGCTATCGCTCCGATCGCTATGCTTATTGTAGGAGCTGTTGGTGTGGGCGGCGCACTGGTGGTGCAGAACCTGGTAGTAACACCGGATGAAATCAATAAAGAAAGCAAGTATCTGGAACGCAATATCGAATATACTCAGTCAGCGTATGGCTTGAACGAAGTAGACATGAAGGGCTTTGAAGCGAATCAGAACCTGACCAGCCAGGACATTGCCAATAATTCAGATACCATCTCCAATATCCGTATCAATGACTATGCTCCGGCGAAGACTTTCTACAATCAGACGCAGAGTATCCGTCAGTACTATACGTTCAACGATGTGGATGTGGACAGATATATGATCAACGGGGACTATACACAGACGTTCCTGTCAGCCAGAGAAATCGATGAAGAGAAGATCAGTGACACCTGGCTGAATAAGCATTTGAAATACACCCATGGATATGGAGTAACTCTTTCCAGAGTAGATAAGATCACTTCCAGCGGACAGCCGGATATGCTCATCGACAGCATCCCGCCGGTATCTCGTGTAGATGAGATCAATATCAAGCGGCCGGAGATCTATTTCGGTGAGCTGACCTCTAACTATGCGCTGGTAAATACGTCGGAAGACGAATTTGACTATCCTGATGGAAACAGTAACAAGTATGCCAGATATGAAGGTGATGCAGGGATCAAGCTGAACCCGATCAACCGTCTCATGTTTGCCATTCGGGAGCACAGCTTAAAGACGCTGGTTTCCGGCAACATCAAGAGCGATTCCAAGATCCTCATCAATCGGAAAATTTCCGAAAGAGTGCAGGCAATAATGCCGTATCTCAGCTATGATAAAGACCCGTATATGGTTACGGAGAACGGAAAACTGTACTGGATCATCGATGCGTACACCCATACGGCCAATTATCCGTATTCAGAACCGTACAACAATGAAACCAGAACAAACTATATCCGAAATTCCATCAAGGTCGTGATCGATGCATATAACGGAAATACGGATTATTACATCGTAGACGATACGGATCCGATCGCGCAGACTTTTAAGAAGATCTACCCGGATCTGTTCAAAAACCTGGACAAAATGCCGCAGGAAATCAAAGCACACATCCGTTATCCGAGCATGCTGCTTGATATCCAGGCAAGCGTGTACCAGAGATATCATATGAATGATGTGAAGGTGTTCTATCAGAACGAAGACCTGTGGCAGATCTCAAGTGAGATTTATGGCACCAAGGAACAGGCTATGACGCCGAACTACTACATCATGAAGCTTCCGGGCGAAAATGGTGCAGAATTTGTCAACTCCATACCATTCACACCGAAGGACAAGAAGAACCTGACCGGACTTCTTGTAGCACGTAACGATGGCGACAATTACGGCAAGCTGGTGCTCTACCAGATGCCGAAGAGCAAGATCGTTTACGGCCCGATGCAGGTAGAAGCACAGATCGACCAGAACACGGAGATTTCAAAGGAATTCTCTTTATGGAACTCTTCGGGTTCCAGCTACAGCCGTGGCAATATGTTCGTAGTGCCGATCGAAGATTCTCTGCTTTACATCGAACCGGTTTATCTGGAAGCAACCAATTCCAGCATCCCGGAAGTAAAGCGGGTGATCGTCGCATATGGTGATCAGATAGCATATGAATCTACGCTGGCGGAAGCGCTCAATTCCCTGTTTGGAGAAGGCAGCGCTCATGAGAGTCCGGGAAGTGAAGAAGCTTCCGGTGATACGGATACCTCAGCAGGCGGCAGTGACGCTTCTCTGAGTCAGACGGAGATCATCACCAGAGCGCAGGAAGCTTTCGACAATGCACAGAAGGCACAGCAGGATGGTGACTGGGCAAAATATGGAGAATACCTTAAGGAACTGGATAAATACTTAAATATGTTAAGTGAATAAGAAAGATATTCAGGACATTCTCATAGCAGTTTTCCAGACTGCAGAGGATGTTCTGAATCGTTATAAAGAAAGAGAGTGATGCTATGATATCATACGATTTGGACAAAATGCTTTATACGATACCGGCTGATAAGCACAGCACGGAAGAAATCCGGGAAATTCTGGGGAAGCACCCGGAAATCAAGTTCGTTTCCCTGGTAGGGATCGACGTTGGCGGGCATGATACCGACGAAAAGATCCCGGTAGAGGAATTTTTGAAGGATATGGATAAATTCCTTACTCATGGAGTGCAGACGGACGGATCCAGCGTAGTGCTGCCTAAGATCGCCAAGCTGAATAATGCGAAGGTGGACATCATACCGGATAAGACGGTCAACTGGTTTGTGGATCACAACTTCAACTATCCGGATCCTGATACGGGTCTTCCGGTAGGAACATTGAGGATCCCGTCTTCGCTCGTGCATAATGATTCGGAACGCGTTGGATCCAGAGTGATCCTGCGAGATGCTATCCGGAATTTTAAAGATGATCTGATGGAACTTCTCAAAAACAACCCGTACGTGTTTGAGTACATCGATGCGGACAGCGTAGATGATATCGATAAGATCATCATTACGGCAGCTACAGAACTGGAATTCTGGGTAAAGACCCCGGATGACGATGCCGACAGAGAACAGCTGTCCACGGCTCAGATGCTGAAGGAACAGTATTGGAAAAGGACGACCGGACCGGTTCGTACTGCATTGGAAGAAACCATGCTGATCCTGCAGAAATACGGATTTGAAATGGAGATGGGTCATAAAGAAGTCGGTGGCGTAAAAGCAAAACTGGGAAACTCCGGTGTATATGATCATGTTATGGAACAGCTGGAAATCGACTGGAAGTATTCTTCTGCTGTACAGGCTGCTGATAACGAAAACCAGATCAAATATGTCGTAAGAGATATTTTCCGCATGTACGGGCTGGAAGTGACCTTCATGGCGAAGCCGATGGAAGGCGTGGCAGGAAACGGCGAGCATACTCACATGGGAGTATCTGCAAGACTGAAGACTGGCAAGATGATCAACCTGTTCGCACCGTCGGATACGGAAAACCAGTTCATGAGTCCGATCGGATTCGGCGCCCTGATGGGTATGCTTAAAAACTACGATGTGATCAACCCGTTCGTAAGCTCCAGCATTGACTCGCTGAACCGGCTGAAGCCAGGCTATGAAGCGCCTGTATGTACTGTGACTTCCCTGGGACACAGTGCCCAGATGCCGTCGAGAAACAGAACCGTTCTGGTAGGTCTGGTCAGGGAGATCGGCAATAAAATGGCAACTCGTTTCGAACTGAGATCACCAAACCCTAAGAGCAATACATACCTGGTGATCGCAGCATCCTATATGGCTATGCTGGATGGCATAAAAGCAGCACTGGAAAACGGCAAGGTTTCCGATGAGCTGGAACGATCTATTTCCAAGGAATACGGACAGGAAGACTTTTATCTTGATAAAGATCGCATATACCGCAGCGAACTGGATGTGTTCGATGAATATACAGAAGAAGAACGCGATAAGTTCTTTGGAAAGGCTCCGCGGACCGTATGGGAAAACATCTCGGCGTTTGATGAGTATCCGGAAAAACTGGAAATTTTCAAGAGAGATGATGTGATGACGGAACTGGCACTGGAATCCTATCGTCAGGCGACACTGGATCAGTGGAAGACGGAACTTCACAACCGTATCGTACCGGATGTCATGGATGTGGTTCGTCACTGCACCAAGCTGCATGATGATGATGACTGCGTCGATTATGATAGATATTACTGGGATAAGATCCAGGGGTTGCGCAACCATCTGGGACGTGACCTGCTGGACGTACCGTGTCTGCTGACGCGTGTAATAAGAGCGCTGGATGCAGAAGACTACAGCACTGCCTCGCAGCTGCAGATGGAAATGCAGAAACAGGTAGAAGAACTGATGAGACTTTACATCATTTACAGAAAAAATTTATTTTAACGTTCACGGAGGGAAGAGGACATGTTGGATATCAAAAGAATCAGAGAGGATTTTGATGGCGTAAAAAAAGCAGTAGAATCCAGAGGCAAAGGGGATTTTGGAATCGATAAAGTACGCGAATACGATGTAGAAAGAAGGAAGCTGCTGGCTGAAGTAGAGCAGATGAAGAATCAGCAGAGCACTTCTTCCAGACAGATCCCTGTGTTAAAAAAAGAAGGCAAAGACACGACAGAACTGATGGCAGAAATGAAGCAGCTTTCTGAAAAGATCAAGGTGCTGGATGGTCAGGTGAGCGAAGTGGAAGCAAAGCTGCGCGATGCACTGCTCAATATTCCAAACACACCATATAAAGACGTGCAGGAAGGCGCAGATGACAGCGACAACGTAGAACTTCGCAAGTGGGGCGAACCGAGAACATTTGATTTTGATGAGAAAGCTCACTGGGATATCGGAACAGATCTGGACATCCTGGATTTTGAACGCGCTACGAAGATCGCAGGGACGCGATTCACTGTTTATAAAGGCCTGGGTGCCCGTCTGGAACGTGCAGTGATCAACTTCATGCTGAATCTGCATACCGAAGAGCACGGATTTACAGAAATCCTGCCGCCGTTCATGGTAAATCGCGACGCGATGATCGGAACAGGTCAGCTGCCGAAATTCGAAGATGATATGTTCCATGTTCCTGCAAAGGATTTCTTCCTGATCCCGACAGCAGAAGTTCCGGTAACCAACCTTCGTATGAATGAAATCATCGATGAAGCAGAGCTGCCGATCTATTATACTGCATATACACCTTGTTTCCGTAAAGAAGCCGGTTCTGCCGGTCGTGACACGAGAGGTCTGATCCGTCAGCACCAGTTCAACAAGGTAGAAATGGTTAAATTCGTCAAACCGGAAACTTCATATGACGAGCTGGAATCCCTGACTGCAGCAGCGGAAGATGTTCTGCAGAAGCTGGAGATCCCGTATAGAGTGGTACGCTTGTCCACCGGAGATCTGGGATTTTCCTCCGCAATGACATACGATATTGAAGTGTGGATGCCAAGTTACGGTAGATACGTAGAGATCTCTTCCTGCAGTAACTTTGAAAACTTCCAGGCAAGAAGAGGAAATATCCGGTTCCGTCCGGCTGAAAAGGGCAAACCGGAATTCGTGCATACCCTCAATGGCTCCGGACTGGCAGTGGGAAGAACAGTAGCTGCTATTCTGGAAAATTATCAGCAGGCAGACGGCTCCGTTGTTATTCCGGAAGCACTGCGCGGATTCATGGGTGTTGATAAGATCGAAAAGAAATAGGCAGAGAGAAGTTTGACAGAAAGGACGAAACGACATGATCGCAGATAAAATGAAGCCTTTGATGGAAAACAACTCAGCCATCAGAACAATGTTCGAAGAAGGCGATAAAATGCGGGCAGAATATGGCCCGGAAAATGTATATGACTTCAGTCTGGGCAATCCGGATGCGCCGGTACCGGCAGAAGTCAAGCAGTCCATCATTGATATACTGAACGAAGAAGACCCGACGGTACTTCACGGATACATGAGCAATGCAGGATTCGAAGACGTGCGTGAAACCATCGCACAGTCGCTTAATCGCAGATTTGGCACAGCCTTTGATCACGGTAATATTCTCATGACTGTAGGAGCGGCCAGCGGTCTGAATGTAGCACTGAAGACTATCCTGAATCCAGGCGAAGAAGTGATCATTTTCGCACCATATTTCCTGGAATATAACTGGTATGTGAACAACTATGACGGTAAAGTGGTGCAGGCACCGACGGATCAGGAGACTTTTTATCCGGATCTGGAAGCCTTTGAGAAGCTTATCGGTGATAAGACCCGCGTTGTTCTCATCAATACGCCTAACAATCCGACCGGTGTGATCTACAGTGAAGAGACGATCAGACAGATCGCAGACATATTGGAGCGCAAACAAAAGGAACTTGGGCGAACTATATTTCTTATTTCGGACGAACCTTACCGGGAACTGGCATACGGAGATGTGGAGGTTCCTTATGTAACGAAATACTATGATAACACTATCGTTGCTTATTCCTACAGCAAATCACTTTCCCTTCCGGGAGAACGGATCGGATATCTGGTGATTCCGTCCGAACTGGAAGAAAGCCAGCTGGTGTTCGATACAGCATCCAATGCAAACCGCATCATCGGCTGCGTCAACGCACCATCGCTTCAGCAGAAGATGATCGCGCGGTGTGTTGATGTGAAGGTGGATCTGGATTACTATGACAAGAACAGAACGGCGCTGTATGAAGGCCTGAAGGATTGTGGTTTCGACTGCGTAAAACCAGAAGGAGCCTTCTACATGTTCCTGAAATCCCCTGTGGCGGATGAAAATGAATTCTGTGCAGAAGCAAAGAAGCATAATATCCTGATGGTGCCGGGCAGTGCCTTCGCATGCCCGGGATATGTTCGTCTGGCATACTGCACATCCTATAATACTATCGTAAATTCTATGAATGGATTCCGCAGGCTTGCAGACCACTATGGGCTAAGATAGGAGAATAAAAAGTCAAAAGAACAGAGTTTGAAGATTATGTGAAGATGAAATCCCCAGTGTTTTCTTACACGGGGATTTCGGGTATAATAGGTAGGTATTATACGTTACAGTTCGTGGGTAATTTATAACAAATAAGAGAGAATATTATGATTTCCAGTCTGAAAAACAACAAAAAGAAGGTATTGCTTACAGCTTCCATCGCTGTGATCCTGATCGCAGCTCTGGTTGTTGTTATGACACTGACGAAACCGTATGCTGTATACGCAGACGGAACCAAGGTTGAAAATCCGTATGCCGTAAAGGCAGGTGGTGAGGAACTGTTCCTGGTAAAAGACTCCAAGACGGCGGAGAAGGTAATCGAAACCGTTATGGATAAGTATTCGCCGGAAGGAGCACAGATCAACTCCATCACAGTTGACAAGAAGCTGTCCAGCGAGGAAGCTGATCTTAAGAGAGGCGGAGAGCCGGAAACCGTTATGACGGCAGATGAAGCTGTGGATTATGTTCTGGCACAGAACAGCTCAGATGATCCGCTTTTCTGTGTGACCATCAGTTCTGAAACTGGTTCTTTGCAGAATGTAGCTGCAGGTACGACTTATGAAGATAACAAGGATCTGTATGAAGGCGATCAGAAGGTCAAGAGCGAAGGTAAGAACGGAAACCAGATCGTAACCAATCAGACAGTAAGCGTTAACGGTTCCGTAGTGACTTCTGAGGTTGTTGATACAGCTGTTGTAAGCGAAGCGGTGAATTCCGTTGTTTACAAGGGCACGAAGGAAAAGAAAACTACGACGGCAAATGACAAGTCCGCTTCTGCAAAGGGCGGCACAGTCATCGGAAGCGGCAGCGGTGCTGCAGTTGCTTCTTACGGACTGCAGTTCGTAGGTAATCCATATAAGAGTGGTGGTACCAGTCTGACTAATGGTGCTGACTGCTCCGGCTTCACACAGAGCGTATACGCTAAATTCGGTATCTCCCTGCCGAGAACGACCTGGGGTCAGGCTAAAGTCGGCAAGGGCGTATCCTACAGTGAAGCAAAAGCAGGAGATCTGATCCTGTACTCTCACCATGTAGGAATCTACATCGGCGGAGGCAAGATCGTTCACGCATCCAACTCCAAGAAGGGGATCTGTGTGACCAACGCGAAAAACTGCGGACCGATCCAGACGGTAAGAAGGATCGTAGAGTAGTCGCAGTATAGATGGCAGATGACACTGCCTGCGAAACAGACAGGAAAATAGAGACAGCAAGCCCGGCAGATCGCCGGGCTTTCGTTGGACAAAAGGTTAGCGCCGACTTACTTTTGGTAGGATGAGTACGGCTGAAATGGTAGGATGATTACCATCAAAACTGTCGTTAGTTCATAGAAACAAACCATATTTAAGGGGTGAAGTTAGTTATGGCTTACAAAAGTTAGTAAAAACTTACAAATGTTAGCCTTGACTTCCTGAGAGAGTGTGCGTTATCCTAAAATTGTTAAAGAACTATTAAATACAAATTAAAATATAGAAAAATGAAAGGAGAATCTATTATGGCTAAGATCGATTTAAAGACAGTAGGAACGTTCGTAGGAGGAGTATTGTTTGGAACAGCAGGATTGAAGATCCTGGGAAGCGATGATGCGAAAAAGGTATACACCAACTGCACAGCTGCAGGCATGCGTGCGAAAGACTGTGTTATGAAGACGGTAAGCACCGTTCAGGAAAACGTTGGAGACATCGTAGCAGAAGCAGAACAGATCAACGAAGAAAGACAGGAAGCTAAAGAAGCAGCTGAAATCGAAGATGCTGCAGAAGAAACCGAGGCTGATGCATAATGAAGTTTCAGATCAAGCATGAAATCAAGGGACGCCTGCGTATCCATATGAAGCAGAGTCGCATGACCTTCGAAGAGGCGGACATACTGCACTATGCGATACAGAAGATGGATGGAGTCAGCTCAGTCAAGGTATATGAGCGTACCGGAGATGCTGTGATCTGTTTCCACTGCAGCAGAGAAGAGTTGGTTGATGCACTGTCCGCATTTGACTATGACAGAGTCAACGTGCCGATGGAAGTTTTGCAGAATTCCGGCAGACAGCTCAATGCAGAATTCCAGGAAAAACTGGCGGGTCGGATCCTTAGAAGACTCTTTAACAAGATTTTTTTGCCGATGCCGCTTCGAAACGCTATCACTCTTTGCAGAGCGATAAGATATGTCTGGATGGGTATAAAGTGTCTGGCCGCCCGTAAGATCGAAGTGCCGGTGCTGGATGCGACAGCTATTACCGTTTCTATCCTGCGAGGTAACTTCAATACGGCCGGATCGATCATGTTCCTGTTAGGTGTTGGTGAACTGCTGGAAGATTGGACGCATAAGAAGTCTGTCGGCGATCTCGCGCGGAGCATGTCTCTCAATACCGAAAAAGTATGGGTGAGGAAGGATGAAGCTGAAAAGCTGGTGCCTTCTGATGAAGTAGAGATAGGAGATCTTGTAGTTGTGCATATGGGTAACATCATCCCGTTCGACGGCATCGTTTGTGACGGAGAAGCGATGGTAAACCAGTCAGCTATGACAGGCGAACCGCTTGCTGTAAAAAAAGACACAGACAGTTACGCATACGCTGGAACAGTTGTAGAAGAAGGGGAACTTGTCATCCGCGTCAAAGAGACGAGAGGATCCACGAAATACGAGAAGATCGTATCCATGATCGAAGAAACGGATAAACTGAAATCAGCGTCCGAGAGCCAGGCGGAACATCTGGCGGACAGACTGGTTCCGTATACATTGCTGGGAACTGCACTGGTATGGCTTCTTACCAGAAATGCTACCAAGGCGCTGGCCGTTCTGATGGTCGATTTCTCCTGTGCATTGAAACTGGCTATGCCGGTGACTGTGCTTTCTGCGATCAGAGAAGCCGGGGAACACGACATCATGGTCAAAGGCGGCAAGTACATGGAAGCTGTCGCTGAAGCAACGACCATCGTATTCGATAAGACAGGAACGCTGACGAAAGCCATGCCGGTCGTAAGATCCATCGTCAACTTCAGTGATGAATCCGACGATGAAATGCTGCGGATCGCAGCATGCCTGGAAGAACACTTCCCGCACTCCATGGCAAAAGCCGTTGTGGATGCTGCGCGAAAGAAGGGTCTTGAACATGTTGAAATGCACTCGAAGGTGAATTATATCGTCGCTCACGGTATTTCTTCTGAAATCGATGACAGGAAGGTCGTGATCGGAAGTTATCACTTCATCTTTGAAGATGAAAAATGCATCGTAGACGATTCCGCTAAGGCAGAGTTTGAAAACCTGCCGGAAGGATACTCTCACCTTTATATGGCTATCGACGGCAAGCTGGTAGCTGTGATCTGCATCGAAGATCCTTTGCGTGAAGAAGCAGCAGACGCCATCAGACAACTGAAAGAAGCAGGCATCACCAAGGTGGTAATGATGACGGGCGACAGCGAACGAACTGCAGCAGTCATCGCTAAGCGTGTTGGTGTGGACGAATATTATTCCGAAGTGCTTCCGGAAGACAAGGCCAGCTTCATTCAGAGAGAACGGGAAAACGGAGCCAAAACCATTATGGTCGGAGACGGGATCAACGATTCTCCGGCTCTTTCGGCAGCGAATGTTGGCATTGCTATCAGTGATGGCGCAGAGCTGGCTCGTGAAATTGCCGACATCACCATTGGCGCAGATAACCTGTATGAACTGGTGACACTCAAGAAGCTCAGTAACCGTCTCATGAAGCGGATCGATTCCAACTACCGCTCCATCGTAGGCATCAACTCCGGACTCATCGGCGCAGGCGTGTTTGGGCTCATCCCGCCGACAACATCGGCTATGCTCCACAACATCTCCACGCTGGGAATCACGTTGAACAGCATGAAAAATCTTTTGCCGGAGCAGGAGCTGCCGCAGGTAGAAGAACACTGCCAGGAAGCGTGACCGGTTAGCCGGATGTTTTGCAGAACGAGCGCGAGACGGCAGGCAATATAAGAGTAAAATAAAACAGCTTCGAAGAAATTCATAAATGATATGTACCCCTAATACTGGCCTCCGGTATTAGGGGTGTTTTTATGAAACACAGTTATGAATGGAAATTTAAAGAAATGAAAACAAAAATGTAGTTACATATACTTACAAAAATGATATAATGAACCAATCGGGAGGAGCAAGTGAAAGCGGATAGCCACACCTTAAAGGGGTCCGTTGGGATTAGCCTAAAAGGAGGTGGTTGGTATGATGGATTGCATTTTCGGTGTGATTTATCTCCTGATCCTGTACAGGATAGTGCGGGAAATAAAATAACTGCCTTTCATTTTGTAGCTGAAGGCAGTTATCAAAACTCCATAGGCTAACCGTTTTACGGTTTCCTCTTGTTTTTATTATATCATAAGGGCTTTTGGGGTCAAGCGAAAGTTTCTCTACGCCGTCATCTGTCCGGCAAACGGTATCTTCGATACGATGCGGTTCCATACGAACGGGATCAAAATCAGATGGATGGGCAGCATCAACACGCATTTTAAGATGCGGGCAGGAAGCAGCGCCAGATATCCGTCACCCATCAAAATGGAGAGCCATAACGTATCCAGACACAGATTGCATCCCAGGATCACGAGCAGGCTGGCAGGCAGTACGCTTTTCCAGGTGATCTCTTTTCCCTTGAGGAAGAACCCGAATATCATTCCTGTCAAAAACGCCGTCAGGGTAAATCCCGGGAAGTACGCTGCTGATGGGAAGATCAGCATGCCCAGCAAATCGCCTATAGCATATCCGATCCCGGCCCAGATCGGACCGTATAAAATCCCCATCATAGCAACCGGCAGAAATCCGAATCCGATTCGCACGATCGGTGTCTGGATCGAGCAGAACCTGGTGAGGATGATCTCCAGTGCGATAAGAAACGCCAGAACCACGAGACGCTTGGTATTAGACTTTTGTTCCATAAAAAAACTCCTTTCTTTATTTGTCGTAGATTGAACTACACAAAAAGAACAGGAGTATTCAAATCCCTGAGTGTAGTAGCGGACGCGATATTGCACCGCAGCAAAGCTTTCGTTCATAAGCAACATCCCATCTTATGACACTTCACGCACAATACCTACTCTACGCAAGAAATATTGTAACACAGGGAACCGGGGCTGGCAACCATTATCAATGCTTCCTGCACCGGCTCACGGGTTGAAGGACTGACCTGATTGGAGCTGCTTCGACGGTCGATTCATCCTTAACGGGCTTAATTCCCGAAATAACGATGAAACCGGGTGAAATCGACCCTAACCCTAAAGACGTTTATCACGCTGATTTCAGCCCTATATCCCACGGGTATAGGGCTAGTGGGATGAAGTTCTAGCGTGTTATCTGTTTTACAAGTAGAATGGTTCGCTTGAATGGAAATATTTTAAAGCATTTCATCCTTCATCACAATGAGCCTGGCGTAGTAGGATGAAATCCTGAGGTGGACATCGAAGGAAGCCTCTGAAAATCCCTGGCAGAGTGCTTTTTTAATTCATTTTCATCCTGTGAGCCTTGCTGCGAGGAAGTACGAGGATGAAATCAGCATGACGTAATAACTCGCTTCATGGATTTGCTCGGCTATCGCTGGGATCAGCGAATATAATTCTGTAAATATCGCTAAAAGGAAAAAAATGACAGAAAAGCACTCCAAACGCTTGACATATATTACCATACGGAGTAGTATATCCCCACCAGATAATGGTGTGCATGCAATAGATAAGTTAATTGTCTCCGGAGGCAGGATGAGTTATAATCAGGGGAGAAGGAAAGTACAAGTACACTTTCCACATGAGCTGTGACGAGATCCCGGGATTGAAGCTGCAAGATGGAGCGACCAGGATCTTTCTCAACACCCACGGAACGGATGCGGAGGGAGTCAGTGAAGAACTGATACAGCTGTTGAGATACTTTGAGCAGACGACAGAGGAGAATGCAGCAGGAAGTCACAGCCAGAAGATCGAAAATCTGCAGAAACGAGTGGAAGAAATCAAAAAGCCTGCAAATAAAAAGTCAAGGCTAAATTGAAGAACATTGAAAATTTTATACAGGTTGAAAATTAGGTATCAAAATAAGGCCACCACATCAGTGCTGGGCTGAAAATCATAATGATGATTAGGATTTTGGAAGAGATGAAAGAGATGAAAGAGATGAAAGATATTCTTTCACTCGTCCGTAGTAGATTCTTAGAAACTTGTTGGCACCTGCAG
>OFML01000832.1_pt1 | contig 20621 bp, 18 predicted proteins | sample 1541831 | NCBI WGS metagenome assembly OFML01 (sample SAMN04209237, study PRJEB22552) | human gut metagenome | biome: gut; material: feces | host: Homo sapiens | place: USA: Oklahoma | reverse complement strand
CTAATTTATAAGAACAATTCATTTTATAGTAATCTGGTTCATCCTTTGGATTTTCTTGATTCCCCCAAACCAATCCAAAGCCACCCTTAGATAATTCCAACAATAATTCTGTTTTATTTAACCATCCACCAAAATGTACTTTAGAATAATCATAATTCTCCATTTTGTTTCCAAATACATGTAATTCAGTATTATAATGCCAATCTTCAACAAAAGGAAAACGAGAAATATCCCCCGTAAAATATAATTTTCTTTTAAATGACGGACTATAAAGTGTCTGATCCACAGTAAAATCCCACATATGTTGTACTATATATTTTTTTACAGTTAAACCTTCTTCAACCAAACGACAATACATCTTTTCTGATGGCACTATTACAATTTCAGCTTTATTATACATTGAAATAAATTTTGACATTAAATAATAATTACATTCAAATTGCAATGGTTGCACATCCTGTATAAACATTACTACACGACAACCATATGCTTTCAATTTATCTACCAAACCATTATCCCAATCTACCCCATTCCATGTTGGTGATTGAAAAAAAACAACATCTCCAGGTGATACACGCGCAATTATTCCATCATATCTTGAACTCAATTCATTCATTGGTTCATTACTTGAATCATAGATATATACTGCTAATTCATTAAAACCTAAATTTCGAGCTATATTCCTCACTTCATGTTGAGAAATCAAAACTACACTTGTTGGTGAAAAACCATATATATTTGTTACATGAACATTCATTTTCCATTCTCCTTTCAAAAATATAAAACTTTTATTAGCATAATATTTCTTCCCATTTTTTTGCAATTTTATATATTAAAAAATTATTAGCTAACTCATATGAATTATTGCTAAATTCATTAAGCATATCCTTATTGTTTAATATTTTTAATATTCTTTCAGCAACCAGTTTTTCCAACTCAATTTCACTGTCTTTACTCTGATTATAACTATAATCAATAAGATACCCATTATAATTTTCTTTTATAAATGTAGCATTTCCATAAGGCACATCCAATCCAATTAGTGCACATCCGGATGCAGCCGCTTCTAAAAGTGTTAAGCCAAATGTTTCAAACATTGACATTGAAATATATAAATCATAATTTTGATATACGTTTTCCAGTGATTGATGTCCCATAAATCTAATATAGCTTTCAGCATTATTTTCTTTAACAATTTTTCTTAATCCATCTTCAAAATCTTTATCCCCTTTACCATAAACATCTAAAGTTATCTGTCCATTTGAATTATGTGCTTCAATTACTGCTCTAATAACCAAATCTATTCTCTTCTCATTCACTAATCTAGATGCTGTGATAATCGAATTTGGCTTTCTGTCATTCGTAATGCATAAATTTTCTATAGCACCTACTGGTATCACTTTAATTTTTGGAATATCGTATTTATAATCACTAAGTACATTCATTAAATCTATTTTTTGATTTTCTGTTGAAACTATAAATGAATCAATATATTTAGAATATTTAAACCAAAAATAGTATTCATAACTCAAATACAATGCATATTGACATTGATAAGGTTCAAAATAATGTCCTGAATGAATTACACAAATTTTCTTACAAGGTAATCTTTTTTCAAAAATTACATCATTAAATTTTAAATCATATGCTCGATCCAAAAGTAAAACATCTTTATCATTCAAGTCTAATGAATCAAAAAATAAATCTAATAAATCATATTGGTTTAACATTTTACCATTACAAAGAAAATAATTATCACCAATTTGTTCAAAACAAATTTCACCATCTTCATTATAAAATGTCCTTTTCACAGTTTTTGCATAAAGACTACCATCTTCATTTTCTGCTGTCACAAAAAAATCTGAGTAAATTATTCCACCTGAATAAAAATCTTTTTTGATCAAACAATTCTCTTTGAAATAAATAATCTCATAGAAGTAACGCTGATCAAAAGGCAATGTATGAATCTCACATACCAAAAAACCGTTCTTCCAAAATTGTATATTATTTTCTAAATGTACAATATTGGATATATTCATCCTTGTTTTAATCACCTGTACCATAGATTCTGTTTCGTCAACGAATTCAAAATGATCTCTTTTCGTTAACTTTAAATGAGGAGTAAGCATTTTTTTAACTGGGATACCAGTATTTTTATATAGCATGATATCCCTCATATCTGGAAATTCCGTAAATACATATTTACTATCTATTCCGATTTGATCAAATATTTTTTCTCGATACCCTTGAGCATTATCAATTCCATTTGGACTAAATCCAACTAATAAATTAAATACATATACTGACATAATTTACCTTCTTATAATACTTTCTACATATTGAACAAACTCTTTATAAGAATAAAATACATTTGTTTTATTATTTGTATTCACTAAAAAAGCCTCATTTTTATGATGGATACTTAAAACCTCTTTATTATCATCCGTATAAAATGATGTCATCATCAAGCCCAAATCTTGATCATAATATTCTGTAAAAAACTTTAGTCCATATAGATCATAATAATCAGTTTTATAATTAAAACCATTATCTAACCATTCTACTTTATGAACATTTCTTTTAACGATAGGCTCCTTAAAATATATATTAGCTTTTTTATCACCATGGTACATAATTTTCCCGTTATCCCATTCTGGATAAACATACCAAAATTCAGGAATATCTAAATTGTTATAAAACAAATCTGAATATTCATGTTGATATTTATTATAGTGATTAATTAGTATTCTATACGGAGATAAAATAGTCTTCTGTCCATCTTCATGACCAAAAATATATTCATTATCTGGTAAATCATCAAACTCATCTTTATAACATTCTTCTAACAATCTCATTACCTTTCACTCCTATTAAAAGCGGACATAGAATCATCCGCCATTTTCAGCTTATACACTTATAATTATACGTTTTGTAGATATTCATTTATGTCTTTTATCATATTTTCTACATCATTATCTTTATAAATGTAATTCAACCCCGAGACGTCATGATTTGTACTTTCAAATGAATAAATTGGTTTGCCAATCTTGTGAACTCTATTGATAATATAATCAACTTCCCCTTCATAATTCACATCCAAATAAATATCCATCGTATTTAATACCTCAGTCTCTTTAAAAAGATTAAATTCTGGGTATAACGAAACATTCATGTACTTTTCTAAAGAGACAACTCGAGGACCAAATAAAGTATGTGCTAATATATGAAAATTAACATTAGGCAAATTTTCAATCAATGCTTCAATCTCATGTAAATCTTGTGTATTCGTATAAATAACCGCATTATGTTTTGGCACATCAATTAAATTATTAAAGCTCTCATACACTCTTGGCTCATTCAATATCATTTTATCCCACGATATTCCATGATAGAACCACCAAATTTCCCTAAAACGTGTCGTATTGTACATTAGCCAAGGCTTATGGGTATATGTATAATGAATTACTTTAGGAATTCCATCAAACAATTTATACCATCCAACATCCCCAATCATATGTTCTTGACTATCCGAACCAACCTGTAAATTGTAAGTTAACGGTAATCTATACCATTTATCCTTAAATAATATATTTAATATTCCTTGATCACCATAAACTTTTTCATGATATTCAATAGTTAGTTTAATTAATTTGTTTAAAATGTCATTTTCTCTCCAATATTTATTATTAATTAATAGTACACCAGAATTAAATCCATCATTTGTAGTCGGTAAATCAGGAACTGCCGCAACTGGATAATTTTTCAAATCCAAGTTAAATAGACCATCTAAGCTTTCAGTTACTATAATGTCACAATCTAAATAAAGCACCTTTTCTTCACTTACATAGTCCGGAATTAAATAACGAAAATAAGATTGATAATTTATGTGCTCTGAAGGACATCTAAACTTTTTAAAACTATCACCCGAAACCTTAATATTTAATATTTCCGAATCGAAATAAGACAACCTTTTTGTCATTAAACGAAACCATTCGATTGGAAAATCCTCATTTAAAATATAAAACTTAATATTTTTATTATGCGCGCAAATAGACTTAATTGTTGTTTCCAACTTATCCATATAACTATTATCACACGCTAAAACAATCGCATTTCTCATTACCACAACACCTCCCATAAGAAAAATGGACATGTTGTTAACACATCCATACTATTCTGGAATCGTAACTCCAACTTTCCATATCTGATTCAAAAAGCTAAGATTCAAAGTAGCCAAACGATTATGCTTATCATACTTCACAATATAATCATCCATATTTTTTAGTGGACCTTGAGTCACATGAATCTTATTATTCACTAATTCACCATACGACATTCTTAGAACCTTTTCATCATCCAACAACATATTCAAAATACGAATCTCCTCATCCGTTAAAGCTGAAACTTCCTCTTCATATTTCAATTCATGAATAAAAACACTCTGCAAAGGAAACTTTTTAAAGATCGCATCCACTTCAATCTGAGAAAGTTTACTCACCACAAATACATACCCACCAAATAAAGCTCTTTGTTGAATCTGTTTTGAAACTCTATGATAAAATTCCATCTTCGGACTAAAAGCGTAAATACCATCATTCTCATTCAAATATTTACATACCTCTTCTTCCTTAGAACGAATGGTCAATAACACATACCAATGTTCATTATTCATACGTAAAACCCTTTCAATACATACAAAAATTATAAAATGGTTAATTCATTGTGTCAAATCCATTAAAAAGGCAAATCAATCTCTGGTTCTTCTTTTTTATCCACTTCTTCTTCAAAAGTCGGTAAGTTATCTAAATCCAATTCATCCAATCTATTGTAATCAAAAAAAGGCTCTTCCATGATTGGATCCCAGTTCATACAATAGCTATACACATAATTTACTTGTGCATCCGTTAAACCACTTAGTAATTCATCAAACTCTTCTTCCTCACGCAATTGGTACAACCACTGTAAATCATACGCACTATGACCTGCATCTACCCACATATGAAGTCTTTCCTTCTCTTTCTTTGTGAGTTTATTTTCCTTTTCAAATCTTCTTAATTCATTCTTACGAATTCTATATTTACTCTTCTTTTTCATATCCAAAATATCCAAAAAATAAGGATATGCACATGGCATACCCTAATATCTTTTATAAGTTTTTCAATTCTTCTGTGATTGCATTGATTGCTTCATCAACCTTAGAAGCATCCTTACCACCGGCTTGAGCCATATCTGGCTTTCCACCACCATTACCAGAACAGATTTGAGCGGCTTTCTTAACCAATTGACCCGCATGTACACCAGCCTTAACAGCCTCTTTACCTGCGCCAGACACAAAGACAACCTTTTCACCATTTGTATTCACAAAGAACACAACCATCTTGTCATCATTAGCCTTTAAGTTAGAAACAATATCCTTTAATGCACCTGCATCCATGCCAGAAACAGATTTGATCAATACATTGACTTTACCAAAATCTTTCGCTTCTGTAGCCCATTCTTTAGACTTCAAAGTAAAGATTTGATTTTTCAAATTATCAATTTCCTTTTGCATATCATGCATCGTCTTATAAGCAGCCTCAACCTTTGTATCAATATTCTTAATACCCTTTTGTTTTGCACTATCCGCAATATTTTCTAACATTGCATGTTCAGATGCAAAGTCTTCATAAGCCGCAAACTTAGTCTTAGCCGTGATACGACGAGAATCCGAACCAATACTTTCCTCACTAATGATCTTACATAAACCAATCTGAGCTGTATTTTCTACATGACATCCTGCACAGAATTCCTTCGATACATCTCCCATTGTTACAACACGAACTGTATCTCCATACTTTTCATCAAATAATGCAGTTGCACCAGACTTCTTAGCCTCTTCAATCGGCATGACTTCCTTCGTTACTGGATAAGCTGCACTAATATATTCATTCACAATACGTTCAACTTCAGCCAATTGTTCAGCCGTAACCTTTTCATAATGATTAAAGTCAAAACGCAAATATTCAGGGCAATTGTAAGAACCAGCTTGGTGAATATGATCCCCCAATACTTTAACTAAAGCCGACTGCAATAAGTGCGTACAAGAGTGGTTCGCTGTAGTTGCCAAACGATCTTTGACATTTACTTTTCCATGTAAAGCCATACCCTTCTCTAATACACCACTATTGATTTTAACTGTGTGGATATGTTGTTTATTACGCGTCTTTTGAACATCTAATACTTCAACATCTACACCATCCGCACTAAATGTACCTTTATCCGCAACCTGTCCACCACTTTCGGCATAGAAACAAGTCTTATCTAAAATGATCATACCTTCATCTTCTAAAGAATCCACCATTTTACCTTCTGCATTAAATAACGCAATGATTTTACCATCACAAGACAAGTGATCATAACCAATAAACTCACTAGTCTCATTGAAGTTCATTAACTCTTCATTTTGAGATGCAAAAGAATCCTTTACATTACGCGCATTACGAGCACGCTCTTTTTGTTTATTCATTTGAGCATCAAAATCTTCATGACTTACTGTAATACCACTTTCTTCCGCAATTTCTTGTGTTAATTCAAATGGGAATCCATAAGTATCATACAATTTGAAGACAACTTCACCACTAAGCTTTCCATCTTTAGCCTTGCTGATTTCATCATCCAATAAAGCTTGACCAACCTTTAAAGTCTTCTTGAAAGTTTCTTCTTCCACCTTGATCAATTTTTGGTTGAACTCAACATGCTCTTGTAAGTATGGATAGAAATCCTTCATTAAATCCGCAACAACAGGAACTAATTTATATAAGAATGGTTCATCCAAACCTAATTTTAAACCATAACGAACCGCACGACGAAGTACACGACGAAGCACATATCCACGACCACTATTTGAGAAGTTAGCTCCATCACTCAATGCGAAAGTCACTGTACGAACGTGGTCCGCGATGACACGATATGCCATCTTATATTCCCCTTCATAAGGATGTTTTGCCATAGCTTCAGTGGCACGAATAATAGGCAAGAATAAATCAGTATCGAAGTTTGTTTCACCATCCTGAACTAAGGCAACCAAACGCTCAAGACCCATACCTGTATCAATATTCTTCTGAGGAAGTTCCTTATAATCTTTACGATCAATACTTGGATCACAATCATATTGAGAGAATACGACATTCCATACTTCTACATAACGATCATTTTCCATTTCATCAAAGAATAATTTTTCTCCTAATCCTTCAGGATCATATTTTTCTCCACGATCAAAGAAAATTTCACTGTCAGGTCCACCAGGTCCCTTACCAATTTCCCAGAAGTTATCATCTGTCTTTAAAATATGACTTGGATCTACACCACAAATTGTAGTCCAAACTTCATAAGCACGCGCATCATCTGTATATACAGACACATACAATCTGTCCTTATCAATACCCATCCATTCTTCGCTTGTTAAAAATTCCCATGCGAATTGGATTGCTTCATCTTTGAAATAATCTCCAATCGAGAAGTTTCCTAACATTTCAAAGAATGTGTGGTGACGAGCCGTACGCCCAACATTTTCAATATCATTTGTACGAATTGATTTCTGTGCATTCGCAATACGATTTGAAGCTGGTTTTTCACTACCATCAAAATATTTTTTCAAAGCCGCAACACCCGCATTGATCCATAATAAAGTTGGGTCATTGTGCGGAATCAAACTTGCGCCCGGCTCAATCATATGTCCCTTTGATTTAAAATAATCCAAGAACATCTGACGAATCTGATTACCAGTTAATTGTTTCATCTTTCTTTCCTCCAATAAAAAAACGCTCCTATTTCTAGGAACGTATAATTACGCGGTACCATCCTAGTTCATTTTCCAAAATAGAAAAATGCCCTCAATTCACTCGTTAACGCCGACTACGTTTCAACTCCAAAGTAGCTTCAAAAATAAATCCCTGAAAGGCTTTCACCAAACGCCCTCTCTCTAGACAAGAAAATTATTTTCTACTTATCTTCTTCACTGTCGAATCGTTAAAATTTTAACACTCTTTCACCAATTCTGCAAGACGAATTACACCATCTTTCATCAATTCTTTATCCATACTCGCAAAAGATAAGCCTATCCCACTACTTGAATAACTAACACCCATTAAATTTGATTCACACAAAGACTTAAACTTTTCCATATCCACATCCAACTTGATCCAATACGCCATATACGTTTCATCCAATATATAAGAAACACAAAGATACGTATCCAATAACTTCTTTAAATACAAATGCTTCTCTCTATATTCACGCACCAATTTCCTTAAATGCTTCTGTAAATACCCATCCACAATATACTGACTAAAAGCCACCTGCTCTAATTTACTAGCCGTAGGGCCAAAGAAAGAAGCACAATACTTCTTTGTATATTCCTCATTTAAAATCATATATCCAATACGAAGACTTGGAAGTAAAAGTCTAGAAAAAGAAGAAAAATAAATCACATGATTTGACATAGAGCATAAACTCGTCTTAATTTTAGAAGCATACACAAGCTCCCCATTATAATCATCTTCTAAAATCAAAATATGACTTAGTCCAACCAACTCTTTTCTCAACTTTTCAGACATAGATTGACGATTCTTACTAAAACAAGTCGTATTCACATACACAACATCCACACACTTATCTTGAATATCCTCAATAAAATGATCTGGATCTAAATATTTCACAGAAAAGCCATAACTTAAAAATACTTGTTTAGCTTGTTCATCCACCAAAGTTGACAAGCCAATCACCTTTTGTTTATCCAACATCCCACAAAATATATACAACAAAGACTGATAGTTCGAACCAATTACCATCTGTTCAGGAAAACACAATATATTTCGATTTTGATATACATACTTACACAAAGCCTGTCTTAAACCATACTCCCCTTGAGCTAAACCATAACTTGACATTAACTTCTTATCATTCAATACACCCTTGATATATCGTTTCCAAATCGATGTCTCAAATGAATCAATCGAAACCGATTGGATTCGAAAATCATAATCATATTCCTTTTCTTTGTGACTTGAAGAATAATCCAAGATTTCATGATGCAATAAAACCCTTTCCGGATTCATACTCACAACATACCCAACCTTTTCCTTACTTGAAATAAACCCATCTAACACAAGCTTATTATAAGCTAGCTCCACCGTTGTCTTAGACACATTCATCTTCTTGACACATTCACGAATCGAATCGACACGATCCCCATATTTTAAGATTCCAGAAAGAATCGACTCCCTATATGTATTATAAATCACTTCATATTTCTTCATAAACTGTCCCCTATTTATTTTTTATAATTGTATATTTTTTTAAATACAGAAACAAGTATAATAGTCATTAAGTTGTAAGAAAGAAGGAAATGATGATGAAAAATAAACAAACGTATGAAATCGTATTAACAGGACTTGGCATGGCACTTGTCTTTGTGGCAACCATGTTTATCAAAGTACCAAACGCACTCGATGGATATTTCAATCTAGGCGATGGATTCATCCTATTATTCGCAAGCTTTTTAAATCCATTTGAAAGTTTCTTAATTGGAGGACTCGGAAGTGCATTAGCCGATGTAGCCGGAGGATATGGACACTACTTCTTCTTTACCCTAGTTATTAAAGGACTTGAAGGAATTGTCGTATCTCTACTGATGAAAAATTACTCGAAACCGAAACAAATCTCAAGCTACGTATTAGGATCTGTCATTATGGTCTTTGGATACTTCATTGCCAAATATATATTAAAAGGAAGCTGGATCGTTGCCGCTAGTGAAATTCCAGCTAACATTGTACAAGGTGTAGCTGGCATTGTGATTGCGCTAGTCGCCTATCCAATGGTTAAAAAAATCGTACAAGATAAGTTAAACTAAAGCCTGGAAATTCCAGGTTTTTAATTTGTTTTGAAAAAAAGGATATGCACTATACATATCCTAAAATCTATGCTTCTACATTCAAATATTTTAAGCCTCCATATTTTACTTGAAACTTATAAATATTACACTTCAATTGAAGCCATTCCATATCCGTAATCGCATTCTTTCCAATACATTCTATAATCAAATCTTCAGATGCCTTTAAACAATCCAATGTCTGCATCCATTTATTATAATTTTTACTATTTGGTTCAACCGCCATGTCTATGAGCTCATCATACTTCACATTAATAGCCTTATAAATCACTCGAATATTGTCAATCGTAGGCTTTTCAATTGTGTCCAAATAATCAAAAAATCTCATAATAAATCATCCTTTCGTTTTTTTATGGCTTAATAATACACCTTGAAAAAACGTTTGTATAGAAAAATACCCAAATACATGGGTATTCATTGAACTATATTTTTCTTTTATTACGCTTATGAAATGATTTAGAAACATGGCGAACTCCAAGTACTGGAGACAAGAAAATGATAATTGGATAAATCTCCAAACGACCAATCAACATCGCAAAAGATAGTACGATCTTACTAAAGTCAGAGAACAAGGAAAAGTTGCCCATTGGACCACACAAACCATATCCAGGGCCTACATTTCCAATACATGTAATAACGGATGTGATGGTTGTTTCAAAATCAAAATTATTAAACGAAATCAAGAACAATAAGATGCCGACAATTATGATAAAGCTACAGAAATAAGCCATGATCTGATTGACAACCTCTGTATCCACTACTTTACCATCCATTGTGATAGCCTCTACTTTTTGTGGGTGTAATAACTTTTGAATGTCCAATTTAATTTTCTTTACAATAATCAATAGACGACTAATTTTTACACCACCACCAGTCGAACCTGCGCTTGCACCACATACTGTTAATAAGAATAATATCATCTTACTAAATTGTGGCCATACACTATAATCACAACTTGAATATCCTGTTGTTGTAATGATTGAACCCACTTGAAAACTCGCAAGACGAATGGATTTCAATACATCAAAATTATACATAGACAAAATATTGATTGTGATACAAACAATAGAGAATAAAATCACCCCTAAATAGGCACGCAACTCTTCATTTTTAAAGACTTGTTTAAAATCTTTAATTAAAAGGAAATAGTACATATTGAAGTTAACACCAAATAAAATCATAAAAATCGTAATGATGATTTCATAATACGAATTGTTGTAGGCACCAATACTTGTATTCTTAATCGCAAAACCACCCGTACCTGCTGAACCAAATGTGTTACAAAGCGCATCAAACAATGGCATTTTACCAATTAAGAGTAAAATCACTTGAATGATCGTAAGACCCATATACATTGTATATAAAATCATAGCCGATTGACGCATACGAGGCACAAGCTTACCAATGGTAGGTCCTGGTGCTTCTGCACGCATAATATGCATATCACGATCATTGGATTTTGGTAGTATTGCCAAAATAAAGACTAAAATTCCCATACCACCAATCCAGTGTGTAAAGCTACGCCAGAAAAGTGTGGCATGCTTCAAACTTTCAACTTCCGTTAAAATACTCGATCCTGTCGTTGTAAATCCACTCACGGCTTCAAAGAAACAATCCACAAAAGAAGGAATTTCACCCGATAAATAAAAGGGTAAACCACCAAAGAAAGATACAACGATCCACGCAAGGCCTACCGCAATCATTCCATCTTTCGCAAAATAGTTATTGACTTTTGCACGCGTACGCGTTAGCGCATATCCTAAAACCAGACAGATTCCAATCACAATCAAATAAGAATCATACAATCCCTCTTGATAGATCAAATCCACAATGACCGGTAAAACCATTAGGCAAGCTTGCGCAATTAAAACCATACCCAATACGTTACCAATCATCGCCCAGTTTAACTTATGTAAATTGTGCTTAAGATAGTAAATCATTGATATCCCTCAATCCTGCAACTTTACTAATAATAATAACCGTATCTGACAATTGAATACGCGTATCCCCCGTTGCCATTTTTGAAACACCCTTATGCGTTACATACGCAATGATGATCCCTTTACGAATATTTAGATCCTTAATTGGCACATCAATAAAACGACAATTATCACGCACTCTAAATTCTAAAGCTTCAACTTTATCATTTACAAGTTTGATCAATGATTCAACATTTGAGCCAACCGTATTTTGCATGGCACGAACATATTGCACAATTTGGTTGGCCGTAATAAACTTAGGCGTAATCGAATTTTCAAGTCCTAACTTATCCAACAAGAAACCTAAAGAAACACGGTTTACCTTAGGAAGAACATGTGTAACACCATGAGACTGGGCAAACATAGAAATAATGACATTCTCCTCATCATTATCTGTAAGTGCAATAAACGCATCCATTTCCTCTAAAGATTCACTCAATAATAATTCATGATCCGTACCATCGCCATGAATGACTGTAGCCTGCGGGAATTTCTCAACCAAATTCACACACTTATCTTTTTTGATTTCGATGATCTTTACATCCATTCCCAATTCTAACAACATGTTCGTTAAATAATATGTGATTCTTCCACCACCAACAATCATTACTTCATTGACCGTACGATTACTTAAAATACCCACTTTAATAAAGAACTTTTCAAGCTGTGTTGTCGAACCCGTTAATGTGACACGATCCTTTTCATAGATAACGGTATTTCCATTTGGAATGATCACTTCCCCATTTCTTTGAACAGCCACAAATAACACTTCACTTTTCATACGACGATTGATGTCGCAAATACGCATATTTGAAAGTGGCGAATGCTCCGTTACCTTCACTTCAGCCAACTCAATTCTTCCCTTCGCAAAAGAAGAAACTTTGATCGAATTTGAGAAACGAATCGCACGCAAAATTTCACGAGCCGCAGCCTGCTCCGGATTGATACTCATACTCAATCCCAACTCATCCTTGATCAAACGAACGGTATTGTTGTATTCCGGATTACGAATACGTGCAATCGTATGTCTTGCACCCAATTTCTTTGCCAATAAACAACAAATAATATTAACCTCATCCGTAGATGTAGCCGCAATCAACAAATCCGAAGATGAAACACGAGCTTCCATTAAAATATCTAAACTTGCACCATTTCCTTGTACGCCAACAATATCCAACTGATTCATGGTACTCGATAGAACACTCGATTTATTTTCAACCACTGTAATATCATGACCTTCCTGGTTCAATTGTTTTGCGATCGCAAATCCAACTTTTCCATCACCCACTACAATAATTTTCATAACTCCTCCAAAAAAAATGAATTCCCATATGGAACCATTTCAAGTATAATATAAAACATTTATAAAAACTAGTACTACAAAGGCTTGTAATGAACGCAATAGGTATATTGATCACAACTAATGAACACATTATCAATATCGAAATACAAACCATCAAAAAAGGACACTTACCAAAATAAGCATCCTATAATTAAAATTCACTAATCTTAACAACTAAATATCTATTCTAATTATCTTTCAACAAATCATTCAAACCATACGTTCCCTTTATAAGCTTAGTCGTTCTTTGATGTTCTTTAATTGCCGCCACTAGTTTCTTAGCGTCATTAAAATAGTTTTTCACAAAATCATAAGATTTTACATCATGCATACGAAGATTCACTTTACAAAACTCACTTGGTTTCTTTTTAGAATGTTTAAACTGTTTATACTGCCCCTCAGCATGGATAATCAACATTTCTATTTCTGGTGCTGTAATGACATTAATAACATTAATTTTATTTTTATATGCCTTACTAAGCCGAAACTCTTCATTTCGTGAATCCAAAATCCGTATAATAGAAATCTGACCCATAAAATCTTTACGCAAATAGCGTGCCTCAAAATTTTTTGCATTCCTACAACGAATAACTTGTTCTTCAAGCATTTCTTCTCTAGTAAAAATCAAAAGATCATTATCTACTAATATATCAATAATTGCTGCTTCAGCCGCGCCTTCACAAATACACGCCTTATATTTTGCCAATTCCATTTTGCGTTTCTCCTAATGAATTGAGTCAAAAAGATTTCTTTTCAACTTCACATATGACTCGTACATAGGTGTCGTTCCCTGCAAAAAGCCACTCTGATATGCATCACTTTTTTTTATATCATTACGCTTTAGAATACTACTCAAATTTTCAACTGTAATGCCATTACGATTTCTTACAATATGAATACCATCATTACGATCATATTCATCCAACAATTCAGAATAATGCGTAGTAAAAATTAACGTTCCACCATTTTTATTTAGACGACTATCCATAAAGAATCGAATTATTGTTGTTACAATCTCTTTATTAAAATGATTTTCAATTTCGTCTACAAGAAGATATCCGCCAGATTGAAGCACCTCTTTGACCATTGAGAATGTAATAATACCTTTGATTGTACCCGAAGATAAATATTGTTCCAAATCCCTCGCATTGTTTAAAACAATTTCATCTTCATTTCTAAATTTCAAATGAATAAATGTCTTCCCATCCAGTTTTTCAAAGCACAATTTTTCAATTGTTGGATCAAGAAATGCAATCACTTCCAAAGAAATATCCTCAGTAAAAGGAAGTACATTTACATTTGTATAAGACATTAAGCTAAATATCTCTACTGTATCATTTTCTTTTTTATTATGCGCAATAATAAAACTAACATCGTCTGATAGATATGCCTCGCTACTATTCCGAGATGCTACAGGTTCTACCCCTGTAAAATCAGTCAAATACTTTTTCGACTTGATACTCGCAATCGGTTTTTCCCACAATCTTTCAGACAAAATAGAATACGTATAATCATCCGCCTTTGTTTTTTTTGCAGTAATTACAGTTTCAAGACAACAAACATACTTACGCTTATCATAAAAATAAACGCAAATTGTAGCCTGCTTTGCTCCACCAAGAATAGTTTTAGATTCCACATGATTAATAGGTTCATTCTTTACAATATTCAAAGCTAAATCAATAATCTTTAATACCGAAGTTTTACCAGACGCATTAATACCAATAAAGGCATTCGTTGTATGAAGATAATGATTATCAACCAAGTTATACAAACTACACTTATCGTTCTCACTTACACGTTGTTGTGTGTAAAAACAAACATCCAAATCTTCTTTAAAAAGTGGAAGTCCATTTGCCGTAACACGAAGTATTTTCATATGCACCCTCCTTTAAAAACGGTTTTTACGTTTTTATTTTCTTATATTTAAATTATATTATCAATTTCAAAATATTCAAACAGATTTTACGTTTTTAATATACAAAAAGGACACTTATCAAATAAGCATCCTACTTACACCGTAAGCGTCAAATTTAAAGGTGGTACAAATAAACTGCTGACGAATATATAATAAAGCCATCCTTGCTGGATTACACTTGTGATTTGGCTTCATTAAGGATGGCTTTTATTTCGCTCTTTGATAATGTTCGGATATAGCTTGGTAGTTCTCGACTGTATGGCAGATACGTTCTTAGTTCTTCTTTATTTGTTAAATCTAATTTTGGTAGATTTTCAAACAAATGGGTAAATTACATGTATGGATTCTGCTTGTTTTCTATACAGCTGATTACTAATGAATAGATCATGGCACTTGCTTGTGCTCCATGTACGCTTACGCTGAATTTGCATCGATTTCGTATGACTACAAATGGGCGTATACTTCTTTCACAACTTGTATTGTCATGTGGGATGATCGCATCATTTGTAAATTCCATAAGTCCTTCTTTGTTGTTCAATACATACTGGATCGCTTTGCTCATGGAATATTTGCCTTTGTTTCTTGGTTCGATTTCTTCAAGCCACGATAAAAACTTCTCAAACTTTGGTTTGAGTTCTTCATTTCGTCTCTTTGTGATATATTCCATTCGCTTTTCAGAATTCGAATATTTTTCTGCTGCTTTTTCATCAATAAGATTTGAATGGTGGATGATTTCGTCATATTTCTGTATGGCTTTTACCTCATCGCTCGTTTTTCGTTCCTTATTGTTTGGAAGCAGTTTATATGAATCCTTGAATTTCCTTAAGGCATGGACATTACACAGACATCGAACCACGTTTTCGACTTTATTGTATCCGTCGTATGCGTCTAATTCTAGATATCCGCTATATCCTTTTAGGAATTCTTTTGGACAGTCTCCTGATCTTGTAGAATGGTAATCATACAGTACAATCGGCACTTCATGCTTATTGGAACGATATACCCACATATAGGATGTGGATGTGCTCGGTTTTCCTTCTTCATTCAATACCTGAGTTGTAGTTTCATCTGCATGTATAAGCTTCATCCCTAACAGATCCTCTTTCATCAGATTGTAGAGTGGTTCCAGATATTTCATGCTTCCAATCACCCAGTTTGACATGTTTTGTCTTGGTATGATTGCGTGATCTCTTTGAAATATCTTTTCTATTGTATACAATGGAAGACCATTATTGTATTTCATGTCGATTATGTATGCCAAAAGTTCTGGTGAACATATACTTCTATCAAATAAAAAATGATGTGTTACTGTATGATATGTTGATTTTCCTTCTTCACTATAGATTTGGCAGTTTTCACATTCTAATACAGGTATATGTGTAACACGTACAAAAAGACGAGCTGGTTCATATACCAATTCTTCTTTTGTCTGATATTTCTTTATATGCATTTTTGAACCACATTTTTCACAGATATCTTCACCTTCCGGTACAGACAGATATTCATCTACTTTTGGCAGGTGATCATAAGACAAAGGTTGTTCCTTTGGACTGTGAACTCTTGTGTGTTCACCAACCGTTATTACTTCTTCAATTTCTGAATCTTCTACTTTTAATGCCTCTTCTTCTATATCATCAAATAAAGTTGGCATATCCAGTGCAATCTGATTCTTCTGTGACTGGTATTTAGCAGCTACCATCTGTTTGTATTTTTCTTTTTCAATAGCCAGTTCCAACTGTAATTCTTTAATGTTTACAGTCAGTTCTTCATTTTTCTTCTTATAGTCCTGGATTTGTTTTTCCTGTTCTGAAATATGATCCATCATCATTTTTCTAAACTGGATAAATTCATTTTAAAGTTCGTCAAACGACATGGAATCAATATCTTTTACAGTCATACAGGCCTCATTTCTACCTGCTTGTTATACCATAAAATGCAGTCATTTGCACTTTAAATAAAGCATTTTTTAAATGACTGCATCTATTTTGTGATGAGCATGTTTCTGTTCAATTTCAAGGCCATCCAGCAACCATGACAGTTTTCTTTTGTCAATCAGCATACTCGCTTCTTCTTTTGGTTTGGGCCATCGAAAGCGATCTTTACCAATCAGTTTTTTTGTATGAAGCCAGAATCTATTTCCATACCATTCTAAAACCTTGATTGTTGTCTTTGTTCGGTTGCAGAAGATAAATATAGAAGGACTGAAAGGATCAAGAAACATTTGATACTGAACAATATTACTACATCCATCGATTGATTTTCTTAGATCCGTGGCTCCAGGAGCTAAATAGATATCTTCGATTTTAGAAAGATCCAGCATGATTCATCCTCTGAATAAACTCAAAAACCAAGTCCATGTTTTCTTTTGTCAGACAGAAAGAAACACCCTTGTAACGAACAGTACAATCATTACCATTTCTAGTTTTATCATCCAATACATTCACTTTAACAAAATCAAAAGTATCTGGCTCATCCTTGTGTACATTGTGATCTTAGCCATGTAGTTAAATCACCATCTCCTTACACAAAGATTATGTCATGACTCTACTATATTTTGTACCACCTTCAAATTTGACGCTTACTTAAAGTCGATATTTAAACTTTTTATTTTAACTCCTTTATTGGGAATGTGTCCCTATATTTACACACTTATCCTTATTGATTTCAATGATCTTTACATCCATACCCAACTCTAACAACATATTTGTCAAATAGTATGTGATTCTTCCACCACCAACAATCATCACTTCATTTACCGTACGACTACTTAAAATACCAACTTTATTTACTAATAATTTCCATAATCGTTTATAAGATACCGCCATGGTAATTTATCTTTTTTCTTTTTATACTATCAAACCAACTTATCCAGCATCTCTACAATTTTATCCTTTTCGCCACTGCCATTAGTCTTAAATCTCAATAATGGAATTTCATACAACTCCATAATATGATTTTTCAACAAATCTCTTGAAGCCTGAATCGTATCCTCTTTATGATATGAATATCCGTCAACCTCAATCGCCAACACAGGCTTTTTACCAATTCTGTTATAAATCAGATAGTCTAAATGTGTTGCTGGATTCAACGCATACCGACATTCCTGCTCATTTAATAGTTCTGGATTCTTAATTAACATATTCAACGGAAAATTACAAACAACATCCAAGCTTGAATATTTGTTAGCACAGATAATATCCTCTATCAATGAATACATTAAATTTTCGGAATCATATTTTGATACCTTTTTGTGTTTTTGCAAATATACCTGTCTTTCCTTAGTATACTGTTTATAAAGATAATCAAAAATTGAGTAAATCTTGCTGTCCGCAACCTCAAAATTATTATATTGAATATAATCTATCAATTCTGTTATGTTTCGTTCTTTAGTCTGTTCATTACCCGTTACAACAAGCATCAACTTCTTTTTGGCTCTCGATACAGCAACATTGATTAAATATGGATCATCCGCAAAATCAGATATTTCATCATCCACTGTAGATATAATAATATTCTCTTTCTCCTTGCCCTGGAACTTATGCACTGTAGCAGCATCAATACCTGTAATCTCCTTTCTTAAAGCTTCTACTTGATTTTTGTATGGTGCAATAATTCCGGTTTCTTCCGGATTTGAAACATATTTTGGTATAATCTCATTTTTAATAACATCTATCTGGCGCTGGCTATAATGGTTACGCACATGATTTCCCACCACTGTTTTTACTACCGATAAGACATCATCTTCACCTTTATCCGTTGTCATTATAATCAATTCTCCATGGTAAAATTTTTGATTACAAAAACTATATAAATTTTTGATTATCTTTTCATAAGTTGGTAAATGTCGGTTTAGCCTGTATTTATGGGCTTTTCCGACGTTTTTTGTTTTGGAAGATACCTTGCATATCTCGGCATTTCTAGGTATGAAATTGCAATCAAAAGTAGTAAAAGTGTAGTAAAACATTCCTTTTACTACTTATGCAATCAGCCTTTCCATTTCCGATTTTGCGGAATCGAATGTAGCATGGGCATAATAGTTCAATGTCATGCTGATGTTTGAATGACCCATGATGTACTGTAATGCTTTCGGGTTCATTCCTGCGTTGGCAAAGCGTGTACAAAACGTATGTCTTAGAGTATGGGGAGTGATGTTTGGTAATTCTTCCTCATGGTACTTGTTATATTTCTTCACAAGACCTTTTAACATACCTGTGTAATTACACGCCACCTTTGGATAGCCATTCTGATTGAGGAACAGGAAGTTCCTGTAACCGTCAATGGCAATCGGCTCTGCCTTTCCACGGTTTTTTATTACCCGTTTCAATGCCTGATAGACGTTCTCGCTCATTGGAATCTGTCTGACACCGTTTTTTGTTTTTGGTGTTTCAATGTAGTAGCCAATCTGTGAATCTTTCAATAACTGATGGTCTACATTGATTATCCTGTTTTCAAAATCCAGATTGTCAGTTAATCCGCAAAACTCAGAAATGCGAAGTCCAGTTCCTAACAGTATGATGATTTCATCAACATACTTATGGTAGACCTTATCACTTCTTGCAAAGTTCAGCAGCTTTTCTTCCTGCTCCTGTGTCAATGCCGCCTTTGGTTCTGTATCATCTTCCAGAACGGTATTCAAGGCGAAGTTAAACGGATTCTTTCTGATACAATCGTCCTCGATTGCTGTGTAAAACGCCGCTTTCAGAGAACGCTTGTAATTGCTGATAGTCTTATAGGCAAAGCCTTTCTCATTCATTCTGATTACCCATTCTTTAGCGTCCGACAGCTTCACGCTGTCAATGCTCCTAGCTCCGAGTGAATCATTTTTCAGAATGTTCATAAGGTGCTGGCGACCTTTTTCCGTGTTACGCTTGACGTTCTTCCTATGACCTATCTGCTTTTCATAAAGCTGGCAGACCGTCATTTTCTTACTGATTGTGTCGATACCGTCGTCAAGGTCTTTCTGTATCTCTTTGACCTTTTCCCTCAATGAAATATCGTCACGTTTTCCTGCTGGCGTCTTATCCGTGGAAGTTAATTTCCAAGCATACACGAATTGCGGTTTACCGTTTGCGTCCATGTATTTATATGCGTATCTTTCGTCTTTTCTCTGGCTCTCTCCAGTTCTTAAAATGCGACCTTTATTATCCCGTCTTTTCTCTGACATGATGTAAAGCTCCTTTCCATACTGGAATGAGCCTTGATACGATATATGTATATTATACCATATTTTCGGCTGTTTTTCATCATATTACGTCCAGAGAATCAATGATTTTTTCAAATTGTTTACGCTTTATCTGGACACGGTTTCCATTCATAATCACCCAGCTTGCGGTCTGGTTTTCCTCCGCAATCTTACGCAGTTTCTTTTCCCCGATACGGAAATATTTTGACGCTTCTTCAATGGTAAGCGTGTATTTTTCCCAGATAGGCACATCAGTATTATTATTCATAATGCAG
>OFML01000829.1_pt1 | contig 20666 bp, 16 predicted proteins | sample 1541831 | NCBI WGS metagenome assembly OFML01 (sample SAMN04209237, study PRJEB22552) | human gut metagenome | biome: gut; material: feces | host: Homo sapiens | place: USA: Oklahoma | reverse complement strand
GTATAAGCGTGGGTTCATCATATTTGGTGTGGTATCTTTAACTATGGGAAACTCCAGGCTGTCTCCCTTCATAGGGCTTTCTGTCCGAGCAATCTCATCCCAGTCGTTCTCCTAGAACCGGAAGTCTCTCATGCCGCCTTCCAGATCGTGAAGATGTTCCTCCACCTTGGCTCTAACGGTCTCATTCGGTATTTTAGCAAGGCGATCCTGAATGACTTTCAGACCCTTCTCTTTCGTCTCTTCGGTAGCGTAGTCCTCCAGGTATTCCTTGAGCGTCATGAGCGCATTCGGCTGACAGATATTCGCGATCTGTCCCGACTTGACCAGACTCATGAACCTGTCTCCGGTACGGCCCTCCCGGTAACATGCAGTGCAGAAACTCGGTACATGGCCAAGATCCAAAAGCCAGTCCACTACCTCGTTGAGAGTTCTCGTATCGTTGACGTCAAACTGTGCAGAATTATCGTCTTCAGCTTCTTCTTCCACGTAGCCGCCTACACTTGTGCGGCTGCCTCCGGAGATCTGAGAAACGCCGATCTTAACAGCTTCGCCTCTCATCGCCTTGGATTCTCTGGTGGACATGATGATACCGGTATAAGGTACTGCGATCCGCAGGATCGCAATGATCCTCTTGAAAACTTCATCAGGCACGCCGTTGTCAAAGGTATCCGGATCGATATCATCCGCCGGACGCACACGCGGTACACTGATGGTGTGCGGTCCGCAGCCGAACGTATCTTCAAGATGCTTTGCATGCATAAGGATGCCTACGAAATCGTATTTATAAAGATTGAGGCCGAACAGAACGCCGCAGCCTACATCGTCAATCCCCGCTTCCATCGCCCGGTCCATGGCCTCGGTATGATACGCATAATCGCTCTTCGGACCGGATGGGTGAAGATCTTCATACGCTTCTTTATTATAAGTCTCCTGGAACAAGATGTATGTTCCGATCCCGGCGTCTTTCAGCTTCTTATAATTCTCGACCGTCGTGGCCGCGATGTTGACGTTGACACGGCGGATCGCTCCGTTTTTATGTTTGATGCTGTAGATCGTATCGATGCATTCCAGTATGTATTCGATCGGGTTGTTTTTCGGATCTTCCCCCGCCTCGATGGCCAGCCGTTTGTGTCCCATATCCTGCAAAGCCGTGACTTCCTGACGGATCTGCTCCTGCGTCAGCTTCTTTCGGCTGATATGCTTGTTCTGTCCATGATACGGGCAGTATTTGCAGCCATTGATGCAGTAATTTGAAAGATACAGCGGTGCGAACAGCACGATCCTGTTGCCATAAAATTTTTCTTTGATTTCCTCCGCCAGTCTGAAAATTTCCTGATGGATGCTTTCATCCTCACATTCCAGAAGCAGCGCCGCTTCCCGGTAGGAAAGACCTTTGCAGTCCTTCGCCCGCTCCAGGATCTTTCTCATATCCTCGACATCATTTTTATGTTCCTCCGCATAGCGCAGAGTTTCCTCGATTTCTTCGTGGCAGATGAATTCCTCCGCCTTCTTTGATTTACTGTTGTAGCTCATATACCTTACCTCCTCATCTGCAAAAAGGGGGCGTACCATCACCGATCCGTTTGCAGAAGCAAAAAAGCTCTGTCCGGGCAGCAGATGCATTCCCAAACAGAGCCGATCAATCAAAAAATAATGCTGCAAAGATCCTTGCCGCCAGTTTTCTCTATTGATCCTCGCCTTGTTCCTCGGTAACACCCTTAGCTTCAGCACGATGTTCATTCTTATCTCTTATCTCACATTTTACCACACGATCCTTGCCAGGTAAATCCCTGATTATTTCCGCAGGTGTGTAGTGACCGTCGTCACGGATCATTTTTCGCAGATCTTCGCCCTGATCATGGCCGATTTCCAGCAGCAGAAATCCTCCCGGCTTCAAATGATCCGCCGCTTCCTTCACTATGACGCGGTAAAAATCCAGTCCATCCCTGCCGCCGTCCAGCGCCTGCAAAGGCTCATGATCCTTCACTTCTTCCTGCAGAATCGATATCATCCGCGTCCGGATATACGGCGGGTTGCTGACGATCATGTCGAACTTCTTTCCTCCTGCCGGCGCGAACATATCGCCTCTGGCAAATCTCATCTTTACCCGCAGGTTTTTCGCGTTTTCCTCTGCGACCGCGAGGGCTTTCTCACTGACGTCGGTCCCCAGGACCTTTACATTGGAACTGATCTTCGCCAGCGATATCCCGACTGCTCCGCTTCCGCAGCAAAGATCCAGCACCTCCCATTCCTTGCCGCCTTTTAACTTTTCAAAAAAACTCAGCTTTTCCCGCGGCGTTTCCTGGATCACCTTGGCAGCTTCCGTCACCAGAGTTTCCGTGTCCTGGCGCGGGATCAGCACGTCCGGCGACACCTTGAACGTATGTCCCATAAACTCCTGTACCCCTGTGATATGCTGCAAAGGTATCCGCTCCGCGCGTTTGGCGATGAGCTCCATATATTTTTCTTCTGTCTCCGGGTCTACCTCCTCTTCCGCCTTCAGAAACAGCTGGACTTTATCCATGCCGGTCAGAAAGCAGTACAGCTCCTGTGCATCGATCTTAGCATCCATGCAGTATGCTTTTGCCAGGCGGTACTCCCCTTCCTTTACGAGAATCCTCGTCTTCATCTGTCATTCTCCTGTCTGTCGTTGCTTCGGCTCATTATGCCGACTCTATAAAAATCTGCGCTTCTGTAAAGGCCTGCTCTTCACGAAAGTCACCTGCGGCTTTTCCTCCCGGTCATCGTCCTCATCTTCCTTTGCAGATTCGATCAGCTCATGACCGTCGTAATGTCCGACGTCTTCTTTGCAGATCGTGTAAGTGCCGCACGGTTTTTCATCGCACACGGCATGGATCGCTGCGATCGCCACTTCCAGCTGGCTGTCATCCGGTTCTTTCGTCGTGATCTTTTGCAGATAAAGTCCCGGAAGGCTCAGGATCTTCACCACGATGTTATCGCTTTTTCCTGCCCATTTGAGCAGCTCATAGGAAAGTCCTGCGATCACCGGAAGGAGCAGAAGTCTGGTGACGATCCGAAGCCACAGGGTCGGCCATCCCAGCAGAAAATGCAGTGCAAACGCGATGATAAACACGAACATCAAAAAGCTGGTCCCGCACCGCGGGTGTAGTGTAGGGAACTGCCGGCAGTTGGCCGGGGTCAGTTCCAGTCCGTTTTCAAAGCAATGGATCGTTTTGTGCTCCGCACCGTGGAACTGAAAGACCCGTTTGATCTCTCCCATAAAGGAAATCAGCCAGACATACGCTACGAAGAGCAAGATCCGAAATACGCCTTCTGCAAAGTTGAGCCAGAACACGCTGTCGGTAAACAGCTTCATCAGGTTCACCACGCCGGTCGGCAGGATGATGAATATTCCCACCGTAAAGACCAGTGCCAGGAACACCGAAAAATAGATCATCAGATTCCATGCGCCCTTGGCTCCGAATTTTTTATTGAGCCAGGCTTCGAAGCGGCTTTCTTCGTATTCTTCTTCGTCGCCGTCCTCCAGCATTTCTGCTGAGTCCATGAGAGTTTTCGTACCGGTCACCATAGAATCGATGAATGCCACCACTCCGCGCAAAAGAGGGATCTTCGTCCATTTGCCATAAACCTTGGTCGGAACGGTCTTGATCTGGATATCATCATTTGGCAGACGCACGGCGAGAGCTGTTTTTTTCTCGCCTTTCATCATGATGCCTTCCATAACAGCCTGTCCGCCCATCTTGGTCGGGCAGGCGTCTTTTAAGAAAATCTTGCTTAAATCCATACTGTGTTATCCTTCTAATCTGATCTTTTTGATCACTTCAATAAAGGTTTTGTTATCTCGTGTATGTGCCAGGTTGTCCAGGATCATTTCGGTGACTTCCTGGTTGTCCCGGTTGCCCAGCGCCCGTCTCATGCGCCAGATGGCTTCCATTTCTTCCTGGTTCATCAGCAGATCTTCTCGTCTCGTCCCTGACTTGTTGAGATCGATAGCCGGGAAAATACGCTTCTCTGAAAGCTTGCGATCCAGATGAAGCTCCATGTTTCCTGTCCCTTTGAATTCTTCAAAGATAAGATCGTCCATACGGCTTCCTGTTTCCACAAGTGCCGTCGCCAGGATCGTGATGCTGCCGCCCTCTTCCAGGTTTCTGGCTGCCCCGAAAAACTTCTTTGGCTTATACAAGGCTCCGGGATCGAAACCACCCGACAGGGTCTTGCCTGATGCCGGCACTACCAGGTTGTAGGCTCTCGCCAGTCTGGTGATACTGTCCAGCAGAACCACCACATCCTTGCCGTGCTCGGCCAGTCTCTGTGCTCTGGCCAGAACCATCTCCGCCACTTTAACGTGATGCTGCGGCATTTCGTCAAAGGTGGAATAGATCACTTCTCCACTCTTGAGGCTCCGCTTCATATCCGTAACTTCTTCCGGTCGCTCGTCTACCAGCAGCACGATCAGTTCCGTTTCCGGGTAATGTTTTTCGATGCTGTTTGCGATTTTTTTAAGAAGGACTGTTTTACCGGCTTTCGGCGGTGCAACTATGAGTCCTCTCTGTCCTTTTCCGATCGGTGCCACCAGGTCGATGAGGCGCAGGGAAAGGTCCCTGCCGTCCTCCAGAACCAGCCGTTCATTCGGGAAGATCGGAGTCAGCGATTCGAAATCCGGTCTTTTGATAGCTGCTCCCGGCTCATCTCCATTTACGGATACTACGTACAGCAGTGCGCCGAAGCGGTTTCCGTCATTAGGATGTCTGCAAATTCCTTTGATTTTATCACCGGTCTTTAAATTGAAACGCCGGATCTGAGCCGGAGCCACATAAATATCTTTTTCGCTGGTCAGAAAGTTGTTGAATCTAAGGAATCCGAATCCGTCTTCTGCCAGTTCAAGAATGCCTTCCACTTCGAAACGGTCGTCGCGGCTTTCGCGGGTTTCACGAGGTTCATGGTGATCACGGTTTTCACGTGGTTCCCGCGGTTCGTGGTTGCTGCCCGGCTGCGGATCCCGGCTATGAACAGACTTATCGTGATCGTCTTTGTTACTGTTTTCTTCTTTTGGATCTTCACGCATCAGATTTGCGATCAGATCAGCTTTTTTCATTTTCTCGTACCCCTGCAGTCCGAAAGTTTTCGCGATTTCACGCAATTCGACCACTTTCTTGGACTTCAGAGTCTTCTCGTCCAATGTTTTCCACATATTATGTGAATCCTTTCTGTTCGTTGGTGTGGGTTGTATTTTTAGAGTGTAAAAAAATCTTAGATCGGTCTTTCGGGAATCCAAATACCCTAATCTTCTATATAATATACACCTGTTTTGAAAAGTATACAAGACAGCGGAGAAAAATCAGCAAGAAAAAAGATTTCAGCCCGGATCCCCGGCAGTATGCCTGGAATCGAGCTGAAATCACATTCCTCACTATTTGTATAGCCTCAGCTATTGTTTCTTTCTTCGAGAGCCTGCTAAGACTACTCCAATGCCGGCAAGTGCGGCTGCTGCGATGGCGATCCAGAGGACCGGTGCGAAATTATCGCCTGTGGCTGCTGCGTCGTCTGCGGTCTGCTGACTGCTGCTTTGTGCAGAGGACGTCGCGGCTGAAGTTGTCTGCTGCGAAGAGTCCGTCGGCTGGCTCGGATCTGTCGGCTTGGATGGGTCTGTCGGTGTCACAGGATCGCTTGGCTTGCTCGGATCCTCCTTCTCCACTTTGACAAGATAAATATCGACGGTATTATTATCCACTGTTACGTTATCGATCCCCTTCGTTGTTTTCTCATCGTCAATATGATATTCTCCGTCATAGGCAGATCCCGTCTCATTATCCCCGCTGAGCACATTCTGGATGTTGGCAGAAAGCTGCTTCTTACCGTCTTCATACTGATACAGATCTGCCACGATCTTGGCGCCCGGATTGACCATATGAGTTCTGGATTTGATCTTCTCAGTCATCGTTTTTCCATTCTCTTTATAAGAAACGTAGAAATTTACCATATACGGGATGGCGTCTCTTTCCTCTCTCGCCTTCCATACAGCACGCAAAGTCAGGATCTTCCGATCCTTGTCACGATCATAATACAGGCAGTCCTGCAATGCGGCGATGGAAGCACCACTGCATTGCAGCGACTCGCCTTCGGCATAAGTCAATGGGGTTCCGTCCGCCAGTGTCTTGACAGTTTCGGTCGGATGTCCTGTTCCGTCATCCTGTGTTTCCGCGGTCAGAACTTCCCAGTGATCGAATATGAATCTGCCGGTTTTGTCCACCGGCTGCTGGTTGGAAATCAAAACTTTCGGGTGATTTTCACAGTTGTAACCGTTTTCTCCGCCATTCTGATAGGCCGGCATATCCTCGATATCTGTAAGGTTCGGCGAGATCTGCGCGCCATCCTGCGTGCGCCCGGCTCCCGATACATAGTTGATCCCGTATTTGATCGGGGACGCCTGGATATTGACCAGCACGACGCCCTGCGCAGGATCAGCATTCATATAATTCTGCAAAGCCTTTGTCCCACAGAAATAGTAATAACCGTCACTGCTGGCCTGCCATTTCTCGTAGGAGACGGCTTTAAAACCGGACTCGTTTTTGATCAGGTATTGTACGAAAGCATCCTCTCCTGTTTTAAGATCATCATCTTCCTGAAGCTTCGTGCCGTCTTTTTTCGTGTAGGATATATGAGGCATCTGATAGCCGTCCGCTTTCTTAAAGCATATGGGATCAGAGTAGTTATTGCCTGATGCCCTTTCAACAAGCGAGCCTGGTTTTAAATCGATCCAGTTCCCCTGCCCGTTTTCTGTTTTGTAGTACTTCGGATCGCTCACTCCATTCAGGTGCTTGAATACCAGCTCCTTGTGATAATGACCGACCAGGTTGCCTGCGCTGACAGTCAGGTTTTCATAGCAGTTCTCCACATCCATACGATATCTTCGGGTAGCCGAGCTTCCATTATCACCTCGGTTGGAAGTCACACTGATCGTGATTTTCGTCCCCGTAGAAAGTGTCGTTGTTTCTGTTACTTTTTTATTGCTTTTGACATCTACCATCGGGACCGTTACCGGCTCTCCGTTGATCTGCAGCTGATCCAGTTCCCAAGTCACCTGATGCGCCGTCCAGCCCCCAAAGTCCCAGGAGAAGCTGTGATCCTGGGCAGAAAAAGTCTTTCGGCACAGATCCGGTCTAATGTTTCCAAAGACCGCGTTATTATTATCATCATAAACGACCATTCTTGTATTCGCATACACGGTCTGCGCCCATTCCGATGCATCAAAGGTAAACTGATCGATCTTCTCATACTGCAGTGTCACCACATCATCGCCTGTAATATTATCAAGTGAAATGAAATCTGAAAGTTTTATAGAATTCGGGCTTCCTTTTGCCAGAAAAATACTATTCTCATTTCGCTGATACGACATCATTTCACCCAGCTTAGAAGTATGGCGAACTGTTTTGTTGCTTTTTTTCGTGACGGTCACGGTCGCCTTATATCCCCGCGGTATCGTCACCGTATCGCTGTAACTATGACCGTCAGCCACTTCCAGCGGGCGGTCGGCTCCGAAGACCTGATCCAGGCTCCAGCCGTCCGGACCTTCGCTCGTCACATTGCCATCAGAATCCTTAAACTGGTATTCCACGGTATGATCTTTGCCGTGGGTGTATTCCAGCGTGATTTTATCACCGCTTTTTAAAACCGGATATACCGTCTTGTTTGTAACGTTTTTATCGGTGGTATAGTAAATATACTCCTGCTCGGTGCCGTCATCTTCATGGATCGTAAGCGTTCCCACGAAATAAACGGCAGTATTTCCGATATGAGCACGGCTGAAGGTGTGTCTCACATCTGATTGATTCTTCAAGGTCAGCGGCACATTGTTGCGCAGGTTGCCGCCTTTGATCGAAGAAATGGAATCTGTCTGCAGATCTGTACAGGCCGAACCGTCTGCATGATGATTAACGCAAACGAACTCAAAATACTTTGCAGGAATCGCTGCATCTTCCGTTTCTACATTGTACGGTGCACTTCGCAGATCCTGCTGCGTTACATATCCTTTTTCTAAATGCTGCTCAAGTGTTGATGAGCCTGTCGCTTCCCCTGCCCATACGGCAGTCCCGCTTCCCAGCGTGAGAAAAAGCATCAGGATCGCCAAACTCAAAGCCATACCTTTTCTTATTCCTTGAAGTTTCATTTTGCTCCGTTATCCTTCCATATATTTATCTGTACCCCCCTTTGAGCGAGAGGCGCAATCCTTTTTTACCATGATTAGACCCAACTGTCAATAGTTTCTAAACAATTTTAGACTATTTTTGTCTCGTATGGTCTGCAAATGTTAAACTAACTGTTGAGGATGTTAACGGAACAGTTTTCCCATCACAATACGTATTGCGACTACGGAGCTTTGCCAACGCTTACTCCTGTTGCGTAGTATGGTGCTACCACTTTCGCCTTACTCCCGCTGCCCTGCGGCTTCTGCCAAAAAATGCGATAGTGGTTGACATAATTTTTGCTAAATCTTCGTTTGCCGGGAAATTCAATGTAAATCGAGAATCCAAGTGGCAGTTAAGCAGAGACTATATAATCTAATTCTTTGCTTTGTCGTTTTTTCTAAGGATTTAGAGAAAATTACACAGTACAAACTTTTTACTCCCCAAGCGATCGCCGCAATATTCTCGTTTTGTACCAAATTTCTTCTCATACGAAGAATCCTAGATATCCTCTCAAGGTGCTCTCATTTTAAATTCTCGAAAACACACCGAAAAAGATTGATTCGAAGATTTTAGTACAGCTGCAAAACTGCACGCGGCTACAGATCGAGTCTCCTGGTGTAAAACACATTGCTTCTTTATCGACATGCCCTTTTCACCCCGTTTCATCTTTATTTCCGGAAATAAGCCCTTTAAGGATGAACGCATCCCATCAGATCAAGTAAATGAATGCCTCAACCAGCCGCAGACACCCAGCATCCACAGCCCGCACCAAAAAGAAAAAGACCGAGCCCCAGTTCCCTGAGATTCGGTCTTTACAACTCTTCCTAAATCAATATTTCTAATACTCGAAAAATCCTTCGCCGGTCTTTCTCCCCAGCTTGCCGTCGCGGACCATCTTGCGCAGATATACGTGCGGACGGTACTTGTCTTCGCCGTATTCCCGGTGAAGGGTTTCCATGATGGCGAGGCACACATCCAGTCCGATCAGATCGCCCAGCGCCAAAGGCCCCATCGGGAAGTTGGCCCCCAGCTTCATAGCCTTGTCGATATCTTCCGCCGACGCAACGCCGTCTGCCAGGATGCCGACAGCTTCATTGATCATCGGGATGAGGATCCGGTTTACTACAAATCCCGGAGCTTCCTCCACTTTAACAGGGCTTTTACCCAGGGATCCTGCCAGTTCCATAATGGCCTCAGTCGTTTTCTCGGAAGTGGATAATCCGCGGATGACTTCCACCAGCTTCATAGCCTGCACCGGATTGAAGAAATGCATGCCGATGACTTTTTCCGGCCGACCGGTCACAGCTGCAATCTCCGTAATAGAAAGTGCCGATGTGTTGGTCGCCAGAATAGCGTCCGGCTGGCAGACTTCATCCAGCTGACGAAACATGGCTTTCTTCGCCTCCACATTTTCTGTTGCCGCCTCTACAACGATCTCTGCATCGTGAAGATCCCCCATGTCGGTGCTTCCTTTGATGCGGCCCAGCGCTGCCGTCTTGTCCTCTTCGCTCATCCGCCCTTTTTTGACAGCCTTTTCCAGCACTCCTGAGATCTTTTCAAGACCCCGGTCGACAAACTCCTGCTTCTGTTCGATAAACGTCACTTCATACCCGCTCTGCGCCATCACCTGGATGATCCCAGCACCCATTGTTCCTGCACCAAGCACACCTGTCTTTTTCATAGCCTGCGTTTCCTTTCTTTCCAGCATCCCGCAACCTTGCGGATACCATTACATGATCACCAGTTGGATAATATGGATCAGCAGCGGCACCGTCCCGATGGACGCCACCGTGCTTAAAAACAAAATCTTACTTGCAATCCCTGCATCCAGTCCTTCCTGCTCCGCCAGCATAGGAACTGTCGCCGCTGTCGGGAAACTGATCCCCAGCACCAGGATCGACCGGATCAACGGATCGATCGGCAAGAATGCCACCGCTGCCAGCGTCAAAAGCGGCAGGAGCAGCAGCTTGACGGCACTTCCCTCAATGGTCACGACACTACGGATGATATCTCTGAATTTATAGTTGGTCAGCGTCGATCCGATGAAAATCATGGCCATCGGCGTGGATACGTTTCCTATATATAAAAGATACTCGTCCAGCACTCCCGGCACACCATGTCCCAGCATACTGAATGCGAATCCGATAAACAGCGCCAGAATATTAGGATTCAGCAGCAGCTTGACCACCGCCGTAATAAAACGCTTCGGCGTCATCGGCGGATGATCCTCCGTCTTCATATCCCGCAGCAGCTTGACCCCGTAAGTAAAGATAAAAAAGTTCATAGCCGCATTGTGAGCCAGCATCAACAGCAGCCCGCTGTCCCCAAAGAAGATCAGAGCTACCGGAAATCCCATAAAGCCATTGTTAGGCATGGACATGGCAAACTCTGCGATACCCGAAACGTTTTTCGGATATTTCCGCAGGCGGGCGTAGCCTTTGCAGAAAAAACCGTAAAGGTAAAAAACCACCAGGCTCAGCACGAAAGTGAGACCGAAATCCGCCAGGACATCCGCTGTCAGATCCAGTCCGCCAATGTTGTGGACGATCAGGCACGGATACGCAAAATAGACCACGAGCTTGTTGATGCTGTGATCCATTTTGTCATCGATAAAATTGATTTTTCGCAGAAACCATCCCGTGAACAGGATCGCGAAAAGCACAAAATATCTACCGTACATCGATACACTCCTGCGATCTAACTGTAATACAGATTGTTGGTAATATATTCCGGGTCGCTGGTCACATCGATGCCCAGCGCCTTTAACGTACTTTCATCCTTGTCGCTGAGGATAGCCGTGCAGTGTGCATGGCAGGACTTCAGCTGTGGAGCCTTGGCCAGCGCTCTTGCCGCGGACGGATTGGTCACGGCAGAAATAGTCAGTGCTGTCAGGATCTCTTCACAGTTGAGACTCGTCTTTTCGGCACCCAGTACATCCACTTTAAGATCCTGGATGCTCTTTAAGATCCCCGGCGAGATCAGATACAGGTCATCCGCCATTCCGCTCAGGTATTTGATGGCATTAAGGACAGCTGCTGCCGCCGCGACCATACGGCGAGAGCTTCTTCCCGTGATGATCTTGCCGTCCGGCAGTTCCAGTGCCATAACGACCACGTTAGCGTATCTCTCATCACACGCCTTTTTCTGCTCCGCATATTCTCTTGCCGGGAGCACTACTTTGCGATCTTCCTCGCAAAGGGACATGTCGTCCATCAGCAGCTTAGCGCGTTCCACCGTCTCCCCGCTTATTTTTCCCTTTTTATAATCGCACTGTGCGATCATATACCGGCGGATGATCTCCTGGCCAGCCGCTTCACGCACCACTTCATCATTGGTGATGCAAAAGCCTGCTCTGTTGACGCCCATATCCGTCGGCGATTTGTATTCTGATTCTTCCCCTGTGATCTTCTCGATGATCCGCTTCACTACCGGGAACACCTCGAGATCACGGTTGTAGTTGACCGCTTTCTCTCCGTAAGCTTCCAGATGGAAAGAGTCGATCATATTGACGTCCTTCAGATCTGCAGTCGCCGCTTCATACGCCACATTTACAGGGTGCTTGAGCGGGATGTTCCAGATCGGGAACGTCTCGAATTTAGCGTAACGGACTTTGCGGCCCCGCTTGTTTTCATGATACAGCTGAGAAAGACAGGTAGCCAGCTTGCCGCTGCCGCCCCCCGGTCCCGTTACGACCACCAGCGGCCGCTCCACTTCGATATACGGATTGGCGCCGTAGCCTTCGTCGCTTACAATGGTGTCGACGTCAGTGGGATATCCTTTGGTGAACCGATGCTTATAGGTCCGGATCCCGCGGCGTTCCAGCTTGTTTATAAACTTGTCCACCGCCGGAGAGTTGTCCTCATAGCGCGTCACCACCACGCTGTTGACTACCAGATCGTGCTTGCGGAAAATATCCATCAGCCGCAGCACTTCCAGGTCATAGGTAATGCCGAAATCCTGTCTCGTCTTGTTGGTCATGATATCCCCGGAATAAATACAGATAATGATCTCCGCCTTGTCCTTCATCTTCTGCAAGAGCTTGATCTTGGCGTTTTCATCAAACCCCGGCAGCACGCGCATGGCATGTTTGTCCTGCACCAGTTTGCCTCCGAATTCCAGATACAGTCTCTCGCTGTTTCCACAATTGATCCGCTGCAGGATATACTTTGACTGCTCCTCGATATACTGTTCCGCACTAAACCCTATTTCCGTCATCTTTTCCTCCAAACTCTTCTCTATTTACTATAAATATGCGATTGCCATTGTCAATGTCGTTACGACCATCACCACAACGATGGCGATAGTGATCACTTTGATCGTTTTTTTACTCATCATAATTTTTCACCTTCTTTACTACATCAGTGTTATGCTCAGCTGGTTGTGACCCTCCATCAGTCCCTTCAGACTGATGCTGTAATCAATATCCAGGTTTCCGCCGCCCTCGGTCAGATTGTTTTCCAGCCTGTTTGTCAGCACTTCAAGCTCGATCGCTCCAAACGGCGTATCATAAAGGCCGGAATACCGTCTTCCCCGTTCGAAACGTATCTCGTTCCCAATGCCTGCGCCTTCCCCGTACCGTTTCATCTGCACCTCATCCGGCTTGCACTTGAGCCTCGTCCGGCATCCGGGGATCCCCGAAAGCTCCGTTTCCTCATAGATCAGATACACCGCCTCGCCTCGCTTGTAAAGCTTGGCTTCCGTGACGAATTCCATGATATCCTCTTCACCCTGCTCGTTGACCTGATTCGTCGTGATCTTTACCATTACCTCTTTCATTTCATTCACCTCTATCCCATGCGATCCAGTATCTCTACCAGTTCATCCTTGTTGAAATGATATTTTTTACAGCAGAACTGACACTGCAGTTCCGCCTCTCCATCTTCCTCGATGATCTCCGTCAGATCTCTGCGGCCAATGGTCAAAAGCGCACTTTCGATCCTCTCCCGGCTGCAGTCGCATTCCCAGCGGATCTCTCTTTCTGCCAGGATCTCCGGCTGATATTCCTCCGGAACATCCTTGAAGATTTCCTGCAAAAGTGCTGCAAGGCGTTCGCTTGTTTCCTGGTTTTCTGCATCTGCCTGCAAAGTCTCCCCGGCAGGCTGTCCGCTATCGTCTGCCTGCAAAGTTTCCCCGGCAGGCTGTCCGCTATCGTCTGCCGAAGCCGCTTCAGCCGACCGGTCGATTTCCGGATCGAAAGATCCGGAAAGACCGCTGATCAGCGTCGTCAGCGGCGGCATAGCACCTATCATTTTTTCCAGAGCATCGACAGCCCCTTCCTGTGCATCCGGCAGCATCTGGATGATCATCCCGCCGGCAGCACCGATGCTCAGATCACGTTCCACCTTCACACCCAGCGCAACGGAGGAATTCTGCTGTTCCGAAATATAAAAATACGCGGTCAGATCGTCTGCGATCTCGCCGTCTACCAGCGCGATAGTCCCTGTGTACGGTTCTTTCAGCCCCAGATCCTTGATCACTGTCAGATCTCCGACTCCCAGCGAGCCGCCCACGTCCAGCTTGCCCTGATCGTTGAGGGGCAGATCCACATATGGATTGGATATGTAGCCTTTCACTCTGCCATCGCCGTATGCAGTCGCCAGGATCTGTCTTGCCGGTCCGTCTCCCTTGAAATGAAGGGTCAGCTTGTTGTCATCATCCTTGAGCATGATGCCCATCAGCCCTGCGGCTGTCAGCACCCGTCCAAGACCTGCTGATGCCAGCGGCGTGGTGTCGTGGATCTTCGCAGCCTCCTGCACCAGATCAGTGGAAATGGTCAGATACACACGAAACGATTTACTTCTATCTATTGCTATTAATGCTTTATTCATGATCTTACTCTTCCTTTATGTTATATACGTATTAGATTTTATCATATTATGTGTAAAATGTTTAACCTTTTCTTCAGATATTCACATATTTTCAACACGAAAATATCATATTCAATTTGTATATTTAGGATGAAGATTTGGAAAATTTAACATTTCAGAGAAATCAATGTCAAAAAGAGGAAACTGACGGAACAGAAAGAAGGTATAGATATGGATGAAAAGAAAACAGATCCTTCCGGATACGAACCGAACTTCGTCATGCAAGACGCAGCGGAATCAGAGGCTGCTGAAAACCAGTCCGACATGGCTGAAAACCAGTCCGACATGCCGGAAGATCCTGCAAAGGCGGCTGCGCCGCCGGGCGATCAGGAGGATTTCGCACAGGAAGCGGCTCCTGGCGCATCAAATGATTTTGAGAAAAAAGGAGCGTTCCGCGATCCGCGGGAGGCTTTTCGCAACACAGAACCCGGCACGAGCTCTTATCAGTATAATGAGCACAATCGTCCCGGTTCGGTAAAAGACAACTTTGGAGGTTCTCCTTACACTGGATATGTAGACGAAAATGGTAATATGCATTACAGCAACTACGGTCGTCAGCACCAGAATCCCGGACAGAACGATCACGCCGGGCAATCCGGTCAGCGCTATTACGGACAACAGCCAGGCGGAAACTTTACAGGACAGCAATCGGGCGGACACGGTTTTGCAGGGCAGCAGCCAGGCGGCGAAGCCTGCACCAGTTCCTGGAGCAGCAGCGACGGCGTGACCAGGACTCACCGGGCCAAAGGCGTGAAAAAACCTAAAAAACCTCGCCAGCCAGGCAGACCGGTTTCCCTGACCCGCAAGTCTCTGGCACTGCTGATCGCATTATGTGTAGTGGTATCTGCATTGTTTGGATTTGGCGGATCTTATCTCGCCAATGCTCTTAACGGAGGACACAGCGGTTCCAGTAAAACCGCCAGCGTATCCAAGAACGGCTATAAACTGGAAGATGCTACCGGCAGCAAAATGACGGTGCAGGAAGTCACCAATAAAACCAAGGACAGCGTGGTGGAAATCAAGACCGAGAGCGTTTCCGCCGATGCCTGGATGCAGCAGTACGTTACAGAAGGTGCCGGAAGCGGTGTGGTTATGACGGCAGACGGCTACATCATGACAAACAACCACGTTATAGACGGAGCCAGCAAAATCACCGTTACGACTTCGGATGACAAGGAATACGAAGCCAAGCTGGTGGGCACAGACAGCATCACCGATATCGCAGTTTTAAAAATCAGCGCCAAGAATCTGACACCTGCAACTTATGGAAACAGTGATCAGCTGGCAGTCGGTGATATGGCGGTTGCCATCGGAAACCCGCTTGGAGAACTTGGCGGAACGGTAAGCGCCGGCATCATCAGTGCACTGGACAGAGAACTTGCCATCGACGGTAAGACCATGACGCTTCTGCAAACCGATGCCTCCATCAACCCTGGAAACTCGGGCGGCGGCCTGTTTAACGGCGACGGGCAGCTGATCGGCATCGTCGTTGCCAAATCCTCCGGATCCAACGTTGAAGGTCTGGGGTTCGCGATCCCGATCAACAAAGCAGCTGATGTGGCACAGCAGCTTATGGATAAAGGATATGTCAGTGATCAGCCATCCACCGGCATGAGCTATGCGGAATCCAGTCAGGGAAACGGGGCAGCTCAATTCTTCGGCAATAGCCAGGATTCTCAGTCCCAGAGCTCTTCTGCAGCGGTTTACATCCAGGAAGTAACTGGAACCAATGCGAAAAAAGCCGGATTCCAGTCTGGCGACCTGGTATATGCCGTAGACGGAACCAGGATCACTTCCTTCAATACGCTGTCTTCCATCGTCACCTCCCACAAAGTAGGTGACAAGCTGACCTATACGATAGTACGCGGTAATCAGACCAAGGAAATCAAGCTGACGCTGGAGGAAAAGAAGGCGAGCAATTAAATCCCCAGATACAGCCGCAGCAGACCGAGGATCAGCAGGTGCGCCGGATAAAAGCAGTAGTTGATGATTTTATACTGCCTGCCCCGCTTGCCATTGTATGTAAGAGTCAGCGCGAATCCCAGCAGCGCCCACAGCTCCTTGTACATGGAAAGAAAGCTGAACGGGATCGACAGAATGTATCGCTGGTGAAAAATGTACATGAAATAGCCGATCAGGATGGCGTGATGCTCGTAATCCAGCCCCAGATTCATGGCTGCAAAGCACATCACCGCCACGATCACAACGGATGCCAGATACCACAGCAGCTTCGGAAGACGATCCATTTTTTCTCGTAATGTGTCGATGCTCCAGATGGTGATCAGCACCGCTGCCAGCGTGAACATGATGTTGTTCCAGTTGGGTTCAAAGACCTGACTTGTTGTAAACAGGTCAAAGGGCACTTCGGAAATCACACCGAACCCTAGTAAATACAACAGGTATTTCCATCTGCTGCGGGTCTTGAAGTACCCTTCCACCAGAAGGAACATGAATAACGGGAAAGCGATCCGCCCCAGGATGTCAAAGAGATCGCTGATGATTTGTAATCCTGCACTTCCATCCAGGTTGGGATAGATCAGTGCTTTGTTCACATGATCGATCAGCATGGATATAAATGCGAGGTATTTCAATTGTGCGCCGGAAAAGATCCTGATCTTTTCCGGCCAGTTTTTTATCTGCACGCTTTTCTGCGGATTTTTCTCAAGCTTGTTCTGCATCATACCGGTTCTCCTTCATCTATACTGGACTTATTCGTTCCACAATTATACTCGATTTCACCCGGAGAAAAAAGTATGAAATCCTTAAAAATAGTTTAAGATTTTAAATCATTTCCGGTATCCAAGGATCAAGTCGGAGACGAAGCATAAGAAACGATCCAGAAAGCGTAAAGTGAAGGACAAATACCCGAATCTGGTACCTCTACTTTGAAGTGACTTTCTACTTCGATGTGTTTACCAAATAAATCCTGAGCTGGCGGGCAGCTGACCGAAGAGGACATCGATTTCAAACTTAATGAGTGTAAAAGCCGGGAAGAATTCATCGACATGATCGAGCGCTATGTGAAGTTTTACAACAGACAGCGGCCCAGCTATGCCCTTGGGTATGATACACCGGATAACTATTACCGCCGCTACCAACGGGGAGAACTGGAGAAAAAAGACATCTTTTCCAGGAGAACTCTGACAGAGGAGCCGAAGTTCATCCGAAGCCGAAGAATGAAGGACAAAGGAAACGAGTAATTGGAAGGGCTGCATCCATCGTGTCCACTTCCGTAAATGAAAAAACACAGAAAATGCTTCCTGTGTCTACAAACGAAAAAGCTATATCACAAAAAACATTTTTTGTGTCCACCAGACTTGACAAGTACAACTGGCTTTTGAAATGTCATAAATTTTCGCCCTGGATTGCATTGAAAAGTCGTGAAAAACACCGCATAATTATATTGAAATGTCATAAAATATAGCCTATAATCATATTGAAAAGTCATATGGAGGTGTCGAGTTATGTTGTTTCGGAAGATTGAATCTCTGATTGAAAATCATTTTAGATCGGGCAGCAAAAAAATATTACTAGTGGATGGGGCAAGACAAGTAGGAAAAACTTATATTATCCGCCATGTAGCACAGAACATGTTTGAAAACTTTATCGAAATCAATATGATTGAGGATTCCCTAGGCGATCGTCTGTTTGCAGAGATAAGAACTGTGGAGGATTTTTATCTGCAGGTCAGTATGCTTGCGGGAGAGCGGATGCAGAAGAAAGAAAACACATTGATTTTTATCGATGAAATTCAGGCATATCCGCATTTACTGACTTTGCTTAAATTTCTATCGCAGGATGATAAATTCACGTATGTTGCCAGCGGTTCCTTACTGGGAGTAACACTGGCGAAGACGACGTCGATTCCTATCGGGAGCATTCGTAAAGTGAGAATGTTTCCGCTGGACTTTGAGGAGTTCCTCTTTGCTAACGGAATGAATGAAACGGTTATTTCCGCTATGCGACAGAAATTCGACAAGCTGGAATCCTTAGAAGAATCCATGCATGATAAAATGATGGATCTGTTCCGGAAATATCTGCTGGTGGGCGGTATGCCGGATGCTGTGAATGCATATGTACAGGATAAAAACATCCGGTCAGTCAGAGAAATCCAGTCAGAAATTCATGAATATTATGCTGCGGATGCTTCAAAGTATGAAGCTGATCGGAGATTAACAATACGACGGATCTATGATATGATCCCCTCTAATATGGAAAACAAGAAAAAACGTATTGTGGTACAAAATATTGAAAATAAACGAGGAAAAACATTCCGTGACTATCAGGAAGAGTTTGAGTATCTGATAAATGCCGGCGTTGTGAGCAGTGTGCAGGCAATTTCCAATCCTGTTTTCCCGTTGATTGAATCAGCCGGGAAAAACCTGTTGAAACTGTATCTGAATGATGTGGGCATTTTGACAGGCATTTTATATGGGAATAATATAAGAGCGATTTTAGATGATCAGCCAAGCGTTAATCTAGGCTCGGTATATGAGACCGTTGTTGCGAATGAACTGAAAGCACATGGATATAAATTGTTTTATTATGATAACCGGAGCAAGGGAGAGGTGGACTACCTGATTGATGACTATAACAGCCTTTCTACTGTGCCGATTGAGGTGAAGTTGGGAAAAGATTATAGCATACACAGTGCACTGAATCATTTCGTGAACAATGAAGATTATCATATTAAAAAAGCATTTGTGCTGTCCAATGAAAGAACGGTGCAGCAAAAAGAAAAGATCCTGTATATTCCGATTTATTACATCATGTTTTTTCATTCGGATGCAGGATGAGAAATAAACTGTTATATAGGGACTGTCGTTTCTGCAATTTCACCGTTACAGATGTATGCAATATCGGATTTACGGTGAAATCGGCATACACGGTGCAGCTGATTATCCCGATGCCCGTCGCGGAGCTTCCAGCTGGATCTTCATCCATCCCTCCAGCTCCACGCCAAGCTCTACTCTAAGGATACTCCCTGACCCAACATTTTTCTACCGTTTCGTGTCCACTTTTACTTTAGCATCAAAACTTATGATATCTCAAAAGCCGGTCCATAGTATGAAAGCTATGAACCGGCCTTATATTCTGCTGTTTAATTCTTATCGCCTGCATCGTTTATGCCGCCCGGCCTCCATGCCCGGAATGGCCAGGGCGGCTCGAACCGTCCGCCTGACCGGAACCGCCTGCCCCTGCAGCACCGCCGGCACCACAGGCAGAAGCTGCCCGGTCGAATTCCGCCAGCTTCTGCTTTGCATCTTCGCTGAGGTTTTTCGGAACATCGATTTCCACTACAGCGTAATGACATCCGAATTTAGCTGGATCTTTCATTGAAACGATGCCTTTGTCCCGCAGCCGCAGCTTAGTACCCGACTGCGTTCCCGGCTTGATAGTACACTTTACTTTACCGCGCAGAGTCTGTACTTCCACTTTGCCTCCAAGGACTGCCGTCGTAAACGGAACCCGCACCGGCGCATAAACGTCCATGCCCTTCCGCTCGAATCCCGGTCTTGCTGCCACATGGACTTTCAACAACAGGTCTCCGGCTTTTCCACCGTTTGCGCCCGGCATACCTTTGCCCCGCAGACGGATGCTCTGCCCGTTGTCGATCCCTGCAGGGATATGGACTTTGATAGACTGTTTTTTACCAGCAGGATCTTTCAGATCGAAATACCGATCGCCACCGAACGCCGCCTCATCAAAGGTTACATTGATATCGGCATGAACATTTTCACCGTCCTGCGGGAAGCTGCCGTAACCTGCACCTCTGCCGAATCCGGAAAATCCGGAAGTTCCAGACGTTCCGGAGAACCCGCTAAATCCGGAAGCCCCAGATCCGCTGCCACTGAATCCATGACCGAAGATGTCCTTTAAAATATCATCCATGTTGCCATCGAAATGGTATTCCTGATAACTGCCATCTGGTCCCTGTGAAAATCCGGAGAAACCAGAGCCTCCTGTTCCGCCAAAACCGCCAAATCCTGAGCTGCCTGCACCGCCAAAACCGGCACCGTAGCTGCCGCCCGGCTGTCCCGTGCCGTCGAATGCCGCATGACCAAACTGATCATAAAGTTTCTTTTTTTCCGGATCATTCAAGACAGAATAAGCCTCGGAAACTTCTTTGAATTTTTCTGCCGCAGCTTCATCTCCGGCATTTGTATCCGGATGGTATTTCTTCGCCATTTTACGATATGCTTTTTTTATTTCGCTTTGAGAAGCGCCTTTTTTGATGCCCAGCACTTCATAAAAATCTCTCTTTGATGCCATGATCATCACCCCGTTCTATATAATAATACCCCGCAGGTCATCCCGCGGGGTTTGTCTTCGTCTATGCTGCATTGTCTCCCGCACTGGAGCACGAACTTCAGGATTACAGAATCCCCAAGTTCTCCTGCTTTGTACTTATTATATCACGAGATTTTAGCACTCGCAAGAGGAGAGTGCTAAAATTTTGAGATTTTTTTGCAACCCTTGATTTTACGAGGTTTGTAACACTTTTTCTTCCTTATAATCATCACTTTTTCTTGGTTTGACACCATTTTGACACCAATTTTTTATTTTTGGTGTCAGCTAATTGCTACGCTTTCCAGCCTTGTGATTTCACTCTCAATTCTGGACATCTCAC
>OFML01000824.1_pt1 | contig 20772 bp, 17 predicted proteins | sample 1541831 | NCBI WGS metagenome assembly OFML01 (sample SAMN04209237, study PRJEB22552) | human gut metagenome | biome: gut; material: feces | host: Homo sapiens | place: USA: Oklahoma | reverse complement strand
GGTTGAAAAAAGTAGCTGATGAACTGGGCGGAGAAGTTTGGCCTAATGCCGGGCTCTTGGAAGAAATAAATTATCTGGTCGAGTATCCGACACCACTGTACGGTAGGATTGATGAAGAATTTTTAAAACTTCCCGTACCGGCTATTGTTACTCCTATGAGAGATCATCAGAGATATTATCCTGTACGGAGAAAAGACGGTTCACTCATGCCTTATTTCCTGACCGTGAGAAACGGAGGAGATAAAGCCATTCATAATGTGCAGGCCGGTAATGAAAAGGTACTTCGGGCACGTCTTGACGATGCAAAATTTTTCTATGACGGCGACCGTAAAAAATCGTTGGAAGAGCGGAGAGAGGATATAAAGCGTATCAATTACCAGGAAGGCCTCGGTACGCTCTTGGATAAAGCGGACAGGCTGGTTAAAATGGTTTCGCTTATCGCTGCCGACTGGAGCTTTTCCCAAGAAGAAACTGAAAAAGTCCGGCGGGCCGCTTTCCTTTCCAAGTCTGATCTTGCAACGGGAATGGTTACCGAATTTACTGAATTGCAGGGAGAAATGGGTAGAGAGTATGCTCTTCTTGACGGAGAAGATAAAGATGTGGCAGATGCGATCTTTGAGCAATATATGCCGCGGTTTGCCGGTGATATTTTGCCTCAGAGCGCTATCGGCAGAGCCCTTTCCCTGGCAGATAAACTTGATAATCTGGCAGCGACCTTCCTCCGCGGATTGATACCCACGGGTTCACAGGATCCGTTTGCCTTGCGCCGCCAGACAATCGGTGCCGTCAATATTCTTGTGGACGGAAAAATACACTGGGATATAAGAAAAGGAATCGAAGAAGCGCTGAAACTGTTGCCGGGAGAAACAGACAAGAAAGAAACAGCAGTTATGCAAATAGAAGATTTCTTCCGCCAGAGAATCAAAACGATTCTGCTTGATAAAAAAATCGACTATGATGTTATTGATGCCGTCTTATCAGGAGAAATTAATGATATATATGCATTGTTCCTGAAAGCACAATCCATGTTGGACAGTCATATCAAGGGAGAAGAAGAGCTCCGGCAGGCAGTGACACGTCTTGCAAATATCACAAAAGGCAAACATGCCGGTGAAGTGGCTCCCGGCTTATTTGAAGAGGACGCAGAAAAAACTCTTTATGCGGCATTCGTAAAAGTATCAGAACCTGTGGCACAGGCTTATCGCGAGTACCGATATGCGGATGCATTGCCGTATCTGAAAGAACTGACGGCACCTGTTAATGCATATCTCGATACGGTTATGGTCATGGTAGATAATGAAGCTGTGAAAAACAACAGAATTTCCCTGCTTGTAAAAGTGCTTGAAGTTTATATGGACTGGGGAGATTTAAGCCGGCTCGTTTAATTTGAAAACGCCTTCATATACGCCGCCCCCTTGTGATCAGAGTAAAGCTGATTACAAGGGGCGGTTTTTGAATATCAAATAGTAAAAAAAGAATAAAAATAAATCATATCGATATATTTGCATATATAGATAAAGTGGTGTATAATAAAAATATCAAATATATATTTTGGAAAGGGGCATAATTATGGCTTTTAAATTACCAGATTTACCTTACAGCTTTGATGCATTGGAACCGGTCATCGACGCAAAGACCATGGAAGTGCATCATGATAAGCATCATGCAACCTATGTAAATAATTTGAACAAAGCAGTGGAAAACTATCCGGAATGGGCTTCCAAGTCTATCGAAGACCTGATGATTCATTTGAAAGAAGTACCGGAAGAAATCCGTACGGCAGTACGTAACAATGGCGGCGGTCATTACAACCACAGCCTGTTTTGGAAAATGATGGCACCGGTGGGAACAACCGAACTGAAAGGTGCTTTGCTTGATAAAATCAATGAATCCTTTGGATCCTTTGATGAATTCAAAAAGCAATTTGCCGCAGCAGCTACCGGTCGTTTCGGAAGCGGTTGGGCATGGCTCGTAGTAGATGGAGATAAGCTTGCCGTAGTATCCAGTGCAAACCAGGACTGCCCGCTGAGCGAAGGTAAAAAACCGATTCTCTGTCTCGATGTTTGGGAACATGCTTATTACCTGAAATACCAGAACCGTCGTGCTGATTATGTGGATAATTTCTTCCAGGTTGTTAACTGGGATTATGTGGCAGAACTTTTAGCCGAAGCATAATATTTGAAAAGTATTTTGAAAAGTGTTGTTGTACCTTTTAAGGACAGCAACACTTTTCTATTGGAAATTTTACGAACCATGAGAGTATGTATTTGTCTGAAAAAAATTTTGAAAAGAGATAATAAAAATACAATTTCGGAAAAATAATTTTCTTCATCACAAATAGAAAATACATATAACTTTTGTATCGGAAAGCAAAAAGCGAACAGATTTTCTGTCATATGGTGTATAATGAAATAGAAAATTTGTTCTATGGTGGTGACGGATATGGAATTGGGAGAAAAATTAAATATCTTGGCTGATGCGGCTAAGTATGATGTGTCGTGTTCTTCCAGCGGTTCGTCGAGGTCGAACCGGGGTGGTATCGGCAACGGGCATTATAGCGGAATTTGTCATTCTTGGACGGCTGACGGACGTTGTATTTCTTTGCTCAAAATTCTGATGTCCAATTCTTGTATATATGACTGCGAATATTGTGTGAACAGAAGAAGTCACGATACACCGCGGGCTACATTTACACCGGAAGAGATTGTGAGACTGACGATACAGTTTTATCGCCGGAATTATATCGAAGGTTTATTTTTGTCGTCCGGTATTATCCGTTCTCCCGATTACACGACGGAATTGCTGATTAAGACGGCCCGGATTTTAAGGGAACGGGAACATTTCTACGGATATATCCATATGAAAGGAATTCCCGGAACAGATGCAGCATTGCTGAATGAATTGGGCCGTTATGCAGACCGGGTGAGTGTGAATATAGAGTTGCCGTCAGAGCGGTCGTTAAAGCTTTTGGCACCGCAGAAGACAAGGAAAACTATATTGACGCCCATGAAATTTTTTCATGAGAAAATCAGGGAGAGAAAGCAAGAGAAATCGAAGCATGCTCCTCCTTTCGTTCCTGCAGGACAGACGACACAATTGATTATCGGTGCCAGCGGCGAAAGTGACAGGGATATCCTGCGTCTGACAGAAGGTCTTTATAAAATAACAGAACTGAAGAGGGTATATTATTCGGCCTACGTCCCCGTGATGACCGGGAAAAATTTGCCTGCTATTGCAAAACCTCCGCTTGTAAGAGAAAACAGGATGTATCAGGCGGACTGGCTTCTCCGGTTTTACGGATTTAAGGCGGAAGAACTTCTTACAGAGAAAGAGCCGGATTTTGATAATGATTTAGATCCCAAGTCATGCTGGGCTATCCGACACAGGGAATATTTTCCTGTGGAAATCAATAAAGTGTCTTATGAAATGCTTCTCCGGGTTCCCGGAATCGGTGTGAGAAGTGCGCAACGCATTATCCGGCTGAGGCGGTATGGTGCATTATCGGAAGAAGAGGTACGGAGAACGGGGATAGTCTGGAAGCGGGCGAAACATTTTGTAACTTGCCGCGGCATATATAAAGGTTTGGGCGACGGGGAGGACAACAGGCTTAGAGAAGCACTGGTGTCAGAGAAAATAAAGAGAAGTATGGTGCAGATGAGTTTATTTCCCGGGCAGGTGTGATATGAAATATATGTATGACGGTACTTTTTCAGGATTTCTTACGACAGTGTATGAGGCTTATTATCACGGGATTTCCTCTCTCGAGTCGGTCGTGCCGCAGGAGGTCAGTCATGATTTATTCGGAGACGGAATGAGTGTGACGACAAATACAGGCAAAGCGGAAAAGGTAGCCGATGCATTTTTCAAGGCCTGCGGCGGGCCTGCTTTTCGTTGGTTGTACCGGGCATTTCTTTGTGAAGACAGAAGAGAGGATCTGCTCTTGGACTATATCCGTAAAGGATTTATTTTAAAACAAGATATTTATGCATCACAAAAGCAGATTTGGGTATGGGAAATTCTTACCCGGGCAAGAAAGACGGGAAATGAGGCGGAGAAATGGAAAGGGATTTTGCGGTTCAGTGAATTAGAAGAGGGCATGCTATATGCCTCTGTCCGCCCCACGCATGACGTACTTCCTTTAATTGTCAGACATTTCAAAAAAAGACTTCCTGAAGAAGAGTGGGCGATACACGATATCCGGCGGAATATGGCAGCTTATTATGACGGGACCCATATAGAGCTAGTCAGAGTGGAAAATCCCGATTTGCATCCCCGTCATAGCGGAACGGAAGAAGAATTCAGAAATTTATGGAGAGGCTATTGGAAACATATGACTATCGAAGAGAGGCGGAATCCCGAATTACAGAGAAGTTTTCTTCCAAAGAAATATTGGAGCTGTCTGACAGAAATGGGTTAACGTGCGAAACTTTGACAGGGCAGAAATGACAGGTAAAAGAAAAGGAGCCGGTGCCGTAAGCCGGCTTTTTATCACGGATAAATAAAATCACCGAAACGTTGCTTGCAGATAATCTTGGGACGTGATATGACTAAAGGAGAAATTATGATTCGGGAAACTGCAGCATTGAGCGAACAGATATATGGAGGAAAGCAGAAGTGGGAAAGAAAATTCTGATTGTTTATTACTCCACAACGTCCCATACGAGGGAGGTGGCGGAGCTGATTCAGAAAACCGTGGGAGGAGATTTGGCCTCAATCCGGACGAAAGAGCCCTATCCCGAAAAGGAAGAAGATAAAATAGCACAAGGACATCGGGAAGTAAGTACCGACTTTATGCCTGAACTCAATGATTTTCCTGTAGATATCAGGGAATATGATACGATATTTTTGGGAACACCTGTCTGGTGGTATACCATAGCACCGGCCATGAAAAGTTTTTTAAAGAATCATGACTTATCGGGGAAAATTATCTATCCTTTTGTGACCAGTGAGGGAAGCGCGGGTCATGCATTGAACCATTTTTCTGCTGCTGTAGACGATTGTTTTGTGAAATCAGGTTTGCATGTCCGTTTCGACAGTTTCGGAATGGTGACAAAAGGGGAGCAGATTGAAAATTGGGCCAAAGATGCTTTGCAATAATGAGGAGGAAATATGAAAATTTTGACGGTTTATTTTTCAAAAACGGGACATACAAAAGCAGTAGCCGAAATAATCAGAAAGACCGTGGGAGGAGATCTGTTTGAAGTAAAAACGAAAAGAACCTATTCGGCTTCTTACGGAATCGCTGTTTTGCAGAGCGGTATTGAAAGATTCAGAAACACGTTACCCGAATTGGAAAGTCTTCCGGATATTTCTTCCTATGACAGAATTTTTATAGGATCCCCTGTATGGTGGTTTACACTGACCCCGGCTGTAAAAAGTCTCATCGCCGGTGTGGACTGGAAAAATAAAACAGTCTGTCCGTTTTTTACAAGCGGCGGCCAGCCCAATCACACAGGAGAAGATTTTAAAGCGCTTCTTGTAAAGAAAGGGGCAGAAGTTCCCGGGTATCTCCATGTTTTTTACCGTAAAAACCGGATGGAAACAGAAACATCGGCAATTACGGAATGGGCAGAAAATTGTGCAGATGCACAACTGGAATAAATGGTGAAAGCAGATTGAGATTAGAAAGAAAACCTTGCAATAAAAGCAAAAGAATGAAGTATAGTGACAGGGAATGGGCAAGCGCTGAAAAGCGGTCCATACTTTTTATTTTAAGAAAATCCGCAAAATTTCTTTAGAAACAGAGAGTTTTTTCTTGACATTGTCTCCGTTCTGTAGAATAATCAAAGATAAACAAAAATATGCCTGACGGCATAAAGGAGAATGGAAGGGGTTGAAGTTATGGCAGAAACGGCTTGGTCACTGGTGCCGCCTATTATTACAATTATTTTGGCACTGGCTACTAAAGAAGTTTATATGTCACTGGCAATAGGAATTTTCATCGGTGTATTGATGTTTACCGGATTCAGCGTTCTTACTGCTATTAACACTATGTTTAATATCATGTCAGATAAAATCGGGGGGAATGTTAATATTCTCGTATTTTTGGTGCTGCTGGGAATTATTGTGGCAGCCATCCAGAAATCAGGTGCTTCCCAGGCTTACGGCGATTTGGCAGCGAGAAAAATCAAAGGGAAACGGTCGGCACTTTTTGTTACGATGATTTTAGGTCTTTTGATTTTTATTGATGACTATTTTAACTGTCTCACCGTCGGTACGGTTATGCGTCCGGTGACAGACCGGTTTGAGATTACCCGTGCAAAGCTGGCCTATATTATTGATGCCACGGCAGCGCCGATTTGTATTATCGCACCGGTATCGAGTTGGGCGGCAGCGGTATCGTCTTCCTTACCTGAAAACAGCGGAATTGACGGATTTGCTTTATTTTTGAATACGATTCCCTTGAATCTCTATGCCTGGCTTACGCTCCTATTTATGGCATTCATCATTTTTGTAAATAAAGATTTTTCCCGAATGGCAGATTTTGCCGAGAAAAGTGGAAATACTCTGGTGATTCCCGAAGAGTATGCGGAAGATGAGTCTACCGCACCGGTGGGAAGAGGCGGAATAATTGACTTGGTTCTTCCTCTGCTTGTACTGATTGGGAGCTGTGTATTCGGAATGCTTTATACCGGCGGTATTTTGGAAGGAAAAGGTATTGCCGATGCTTTTGCGGAATGTTCATCGGCGAAGGGACTTGTCATGGGGTCGTTTATGGCTCTTGTATTTACCTTTGTGCTCTATGTACCGCGGAAGATTCTTGATTTTTCCACATTCTGCTCCTGCTTTGTCAACGGATTCAAACAAATGGCTTCCGCCATATTTATTTTGTGCCTTGCCTGGACATTGTCCGGCGTTTGCGGACAGGATTATTTGAATATCGGCGGCTATGTCGGTTCGGTTGTCAGCGGAAACCAGACGGTGGAAGTTCTGTTGCCGGCAGTATTTTTCCTTGTAGCTTTGGGACTTGCATTTGCAACAGGAACATCCTGGGGCACTTTCGGAATATTAATTCCTATTGTTCTTGCTGTCGCAGGCTATGATATGAATCTTGCAACGATTACCGTTTCTGCTGTTCTTGCAGGTGCGGTAGGCGGAGACCATGTATCTCCGATTTCCGATACAACGATTTTGGCATCGGCAGGTGCACAGTGCCACCATATCGACCATGTATCGACCCAAATTCCTTATGTACTTTGTGTAGCCTCCTGCTGCCTTGCCGGTTATCTTGTGGCGGGCTTTACGGGAGAAGGCCTTATGGGAACGGCTACAGGGTTCATTCTTATGATTGGTGTGATGGCAGGATTGTATAAATTTAAGATGAGATAAAAAAGAAAACAGGATTCCCGTAGGGGGTCCTGTTTTTGTGTGTCTAGAAAAATTTTTCTTTTGTTTTTATAAAAAATGAAAGGAGAAGAAGAATCACAAGGAGAGCGAAAATGGAAATCGACCAGGCAATTCCGATGTGCATTAATCCGGAAAAGGAAAATTCTATGGGAAACAGCATGACGGAAATAATTCCGGAAGAAATACAGGCGACAGCGAGCATTTGTTTCTTTTTATAATAAGAAAGAATATAGAGAAAGCCGCTGAGCAGACCTGAAACTCCTGCTGCGACAGGATAACCGTATTTCCATGCCGCCAGAGATACAGCGGCGGATAAGACAGAATATTTCATAAGACCTCACTTATATGTTTGTACTTCTTATGTATATGATAGCAGATGAAGAGAAATCATGCAGAATACTCAAAAAACAAGCAGATAAGGAGCAGGAATTTTCATGGTTTATGATATACTTGAATAAATAAAAAAAGGGTGTGAGGCAATCATGCATAATGAGCAAAAATTAACAAATTCAATATATTGGATCGGGGCTAACGATTTTGTAACGCCTCGTTTTGAAAATTATATTCCCATCACACAAGGCGTATCGTATAACAGTTACTTCATTGATGATGAAAAAACTTGTGTTATTGATACGGTGGATCAGGTGGCACGTGATTTATTCATGGAAAATGTAAAGGTCCTTTTGAAAGGCCGGCATTTGGATTATATCGTTGTAAATCATATCGAGCCCGATCACTCAGGTTCTCTTGTTACCTTATTGGAAACTTATCCGGAAGCGAAGATTTGCATAACTCCGGCAGGGATGAAAATGTTCGGGCAGTATTTCCACTTGCCCTTAGGCGATCGGTTTATACCGGTCAATGAAAAGCTGGTTTTAAATCTGGGAGCACATACGCTGCGTTTTATAACAGCGCCCATGGTGCATTGGCCGGAAGTGACTTTTACCTATGAAGAAACAGAGAAAATTTTATTTTCCGCCGATCTTTTCGGCACACTGGGGGCACTTCAGGGAAGCATTTTTGCTGATTCGTCAGAAACGGGCGCCACTCTTTCTGAGGAAATGCGAACGTACTATATGAATGTGATAGGGCGGTACGGCAGACAGGTAACAGCGGCCATGAAAAAAACAGAACCGCTGCCACTGGAAATGATTTGTCCTCTCCACGGACCTGTATACAGAACAAAAGAGGATATTGAAAAAATCTTAAAGTACCACAAAGCGATGGCATCCTGGCAGCCTGAATACCGCTCTGCAACGATTTTCTTTGCATCTCCTTACGGAAATACGGCATTTGCGGCACAACGACTGGCATTTCTTTTGGGAAATAAAGGAATCAGAAATATAAAACTTATTGATTTATGCACTACACCGTTCACATCAGCCTGGGCGGAAACAATAAGGAGGAGTCATATTGTTTTGGCTGCACCGACGATGGATATGGGACTGAATCCTTTGATGAAGACCTTTTTGTCGGAATGTACACATAAAGGCATTGAAAACCGAACGATTGCCATTATCGGAAACAGCAGTTGGGCACCTTATGTAAGCATGAAACTGATGAAAGAAATTATATCCGAATGGAAAAATTGCCGGATATTGGGAGAGGGAGTACATATTCTTTCCAATGTGGGTGAACAGGAAGAACAAGGCCTTGAAGAGTTGGCGGGTATTATAGCGGAAGATATTTTAAATAAGGCGGAATGATGAATTGGAAAATTTTGCCGGCTGCGTTTTTTTTGACAGTCACGCTTATATGCAGCGGCTGCGGAAAAACCTCTGTCCGGGTCAGGCAGGCGGAGGAAATAAAAGCTCCTTTTGTCATAGAGATATCATCTGAAGCAGAAGCACTTCATACGGAACAGGTGATTCCGTCGGTGTCGGGGCCTGTAACATCTGAACTTCCGGCAGTCGGGACGAAAGTGGAAGCCGGCAGCTTATTATTTCAAATAGATGCATCATCTTATGAGGCACAGGCGGCGGCTTTGGAAGATCAGATAGCGTCATCCTATTCTTCCGGGGCGGACATGCCGTCATATAATGCGGAAAATGACGACAGCATGGAAGCGTCTTTACTCCGTCAGGGCATTATTACCCGTGCGGAGTATGAAAAAATTCAGGGGAGAAAAGGAAACACAAGCCGGACATCGGCAAACAGGGCCGGTCCTGCCGGTGAGGGGATTAGAGAAGCGCTGGCAGCCGTACGGAAATCCATTGCCGCTTGCGGAGTCCGTGCTCCTATAGGCGGAACTGTTTCCGCCGTTTATCTGGGGGAAAATAAAATAGCGGCAGCGGGGCGTGTTGCTATGGTAATCCGCCAAGAAACGCCGGTCATATTTTCTTTCGGACTGCCTGTTGCATGGGATGAATTTATAGAAAAAATCAAAAATGAGAAAAAACTGACTGTCACCGTTTCGGACGGTGAACATGTCGTGTATGGGGAACTCAAGAAACAGGAAAGTGACGGGAACAATAAATATACAGTTTACAAAGTCCAGATTGACAATCCGGAAGGGGCTCTTGTTTTAGGGAAAAATTATACGGTACAATTAAGCAGCAGTGACAATTTCCCGGCAACAGTGATTCCTGAAACGGCCTTAATGAAAGAAAATACAGTGGCAGTAGTTACGGAAGATTCGCTTATTGATATAAAAACGGTTACCGTAGGCCACACCGACGGAGAGGAAGTTTATGTTCTTGGCGGGCTTCATGCGGGAGACCGTATTGTCGTTAATCCGTCAGACCATATTGAAATAGGTATGCCCGTCACGGTTACTGACAGAAAATAAAAGTGCAGTGTCTGTAAAACGGCACTGCACTTTTGGCAGGAGATGTATATGCGCTGGACAAGAGAGAATTATTACGGAACCGCCGTACAAACGGCAAAACGTCTGATTGGTGCGGTGCTCGTCCGTGAAACGGATGAGGGCATCATCAAAGGCAGAATTACGGAATGCGAAGCCTATGGCGGATATTACCGCGGTAAAAATGATGACGGAGCGCATTCATATAAAGGAATTACGCCCCGGACGAAAGTTATTTTCGGAGAGGGCGGGCACATTTATGTCTATCTGATTTATGGCATGTACTGGTGCATGAATGTGGTTTGCGGACATAAAGGAGAAGGATATGCCGTGCTTCTTCGTGCCGTAGAACCGTTGGAAGGGATAGAGATTATGAAAAAGAAAAGAGGAAATGCCAAGGGGCGGCTGTTGACGGCAGGGCCCGGACGTCTGGCTATGGCGATGGGCATAGATTCCTCTTTTTATGGAGCCGACTTGGTTACGGGAAATGTGTATATCGAAGAGGGAAAAGAAAAAGTACAGGTGGAATCATCAAAAAGAATTCATATCGATTATGCCACGTATGGAAAAAATTTCCCTTGGCGGTTTACGATGAAAGGAAGTTCTTGGATTTCCAAATGAATGAAACTACTGTAAAGGCGGAGATATGAAATATATTTCTTACTATAATTCACCATTGGGAAAAATAATGCTCACTTCGGACGGCGAAGCAGTGACAGGTGCATGGTTTGAAGGGGAGCCGGAATTTGAACCTGACCGGAATGAAAATGTTACATCAAAAGAAATTTCTGTTTTCAAAGAAGCCCGGACCTGGCTGGATATGTATTTTTCAGGCAAGAATCCGGGAAAGATTTCTTTGATCCGCCTGGAAGGGACGGAATTTCAAAAAAGAGTATGGACCGTTCTGTTTCAGATACCATATGGGAAAACAATGACTTACGGCGCCATTGCTAAAGAAATTATGAAGGAAACGGGACAAAAGAAAATGTCCGCCCAAGCGGTAGGCGGAGCAGTAGGGAGGAATCCCGTTTCTATATTTTGTCCCTGCCACCGTGTAATAGGTGTAGGAGGAAAACTTACCGGATATGCAGGCGGTGTGGATAAAAAACGGGCATTGCTGGCACTTGAAAAGGCAGATATGACAGGGGGTTTTGTTCCGTCGAAAAAATATAAAGCGGTAAAATAAAAAATCTTTGTACGGACTGTCTTAGGGCAGAAGAAATAAACGGGACACCAAAACCTTTATAGCAAACGACAGATATATTTTGTATAATGAAAAAGTATAAAAATAGCTGAGGAGCTTGTATTTTATGAAGTTACTGCGTTTAATTTTGCAGGGATTTAAATCTTTTGCAGACAAAACGACAATTGAATTTGCTGAAGGCATGACAGTCATTGTAGGACCGAACGGCTGCGGCAAAAGCAATATTTCCGATGCCGTCCGCTGGGTACTGGGCGAACAAAACATACGAAATCTCCGGGGACAAAAGACGGAAGACATCATTTTTTCGGGTTCGGAAGAAAGAGCGCCGAAAAATGCAGCGGAAGTGACACTGGTTCTTGATAATTCGGACAGGGAGCTGCCTTTGGATACGGCGGAAGTGGCTATTACAAGACGGGTGCTGCGGAATGGAGAAAGCGAATTCAAGATAAATAAAAGAAGCTGCCGCTTAAAGGATATCCAGGAACTGCTTGCAACGACGGGACTGGGCAAGGGGACCATGGCAATTATCGGACAAAACAGAGTGGACCAGGTGCTGACGGCCCAACCGGAAGAAAGACGTCTGATTTTTGAAGAAGTAGCGGGAATCAGTCTGTACAGAATGCGCAAAAATGAAGGCCTCAGAAAGCTCGAAAAAACAGCAGAAAATATGGAGCGGGTCCGGGATTTGATGGCACTTTTGGACGAACAGTTGGTGCCGCTTAAAGAAGGCGCGGAAAAGGCCCGTATTTACAAATCCTTAGTCAAGGATAAAAAAGCAGTGGAAGCGACGATGTCTCTTTTAAAAATGACATCCATAGGTCGTATGCTTGCCCGTTACGAAAATGAATACAACGCACTGGCTGATGAAAATCTGAAATGGGAAACCCGGTTATCCCAAGTTTCTGCGGAAAAGGCGGAGTTAGAGGAGAAAATAGCTGCCCACCAGGAACATTTAAGAAAGACGGGAGAAGAAAGTGCAGCAAGCCAGCAGCTTATGGAAAGCCTCAGGGGAGATTATCGCGTCAAGGAAGAGGCTCTTCATCACGGAGAGGAAGAAACCATCCGTTTAATGGAAGAAGAAAAGGACCAGACGGAAGCGGAAAAAGAACTGGCGGAAGAAATACAGGAAATGGAAAAAGAGCTTGTTGCCGCTGAAAAAGTTTGGAAAGAAAAGAAAATTTTATTGGAAAAGGAACGGGCAACAAAAGAAAAGATTGCAGCGGAATTGGAACAGGCGGAAGCGGAATATCGGGAAAAATTGGAAATTAACCGAAAAAAACAGGCGGAAAAAGAGCGGTTAACCCAAGAAATTTCTCATGGAGAAACAGAAAAACTTCGTTTGTTTACGGAAAAAGAAAAGTACACGGCGACAGAAAAAGAGGCTGCAGAGGTACGGCTTGATCTGGAAAAACAGCATAAAGCACTGGCAGACAGAGAAAGTGACATCCGTCAGCGCATGGAAAATCTGGAAAGCAATGGAAAAAAAGACGGAGTGTCTCTTAAAGAAGCGATGGATAAACAATACCGTCTTTTGAACAGGCAAAATGATTTGCAGTCCCAAGGTGTGCAGATACGATCCAGAAAAGAATATCTCGAGCGGGCTGAAAAGGAATACACCAATTTCTCAAGGACCACAAAGACCATTATGGACAGTCGCAGCCTTTGGGGAGAGCATGTCCTCGGCGTGGTGGGAGAATTATTGCATGTGCCTCCGAAATATACCAAGGCGGCAGAAGTGGCATTAGGAAATTCAGTATCCTATATTGTGACGGATACATCAAAAGCGGCAGGAGAGATCATTTCATGGCTGAAAGATAATAACCTGGGGCGTACCACTTTTTATCCTCTTGAGTCGATGAAGACGGGCAGGAATGATAAAAATGAAAGACAGGCAATGCATGAAAAGGGCATTTGCGGAATTGCTTCCGATCTTTTCCGGTATGAGGAAACCTACAGGGAGCTTATGGTATCCGTGCTGGGAAGAACTCTGATTGCCGAAGATTTAGAGGCGGCGAGAGAAGTTTCAAGGAAATATAATTATCGTCTCCGTCTTGTCACACTGGACGGACAGGTGGTGAATCCCGGGGGCTCCCTGACCGGCGGATCCATGAAAAAACGGGAAAATACTTTTTTTGGACGTAAGCAGGAAATACGGGAACTTTTAAAACAGGAAGCGGACAATGAAAAAGAATTGTCCCTTTGCCGGACCGAAAAAATAGAGCATGACGATTTTTGTGCCAAATTATCTGAAAAAGTTACCCGTGAACGAGAAGAATGGCAGGCGCTGAAGGTACAGGCGGCGGAAGTAAGCGGGAAAAAAGAGGGCGTTTCCCGTGCCATAGAAACACAGAGGTTGACAGAAGTGCGAAGCAGGAAAGAAATCGAGGCTGTTGAAGAGAATTTAGCACTTCTTTTGCAAAATATAAAAAATAGTCAGGAAAAATTGTCGGAATTCCGGGAAATTCCTGATATGGAAGAAGATGAAAAAAGCAGAAGACTCCGGGAATTATTGGCGGAAGCTGAAAACCGTCTGGTCCGTCTTCATATAGAGTCGACAAAGGCAGAGGAAGCCGTCAGCTTTGGGAAGCGGGCAGAAAAAGAACGGGAAGAGGCAAAAAAAGAGCAGGAAAAAGACAGAGAAGAATTAATAAGAAAAATAGAAGAAAATAAAAAATTAAAAGAAACTTTGAGCCGGGAGATACAGGAACTCGCAGAGCGGTTTAACGAAGCTGAAAAAAATTGGGATGATGCAAAAAAGAAACAGGAAGATGTACAAAATGCATCTGATGAATTTGCTTTGCAGAGAAAAATAAATGATGATGCCTGGAGAGAAGCACAGGAAAAATCGGCAGCCGTCAGTAAAGATATGGCAGATAGAAAAGCCAGAATCGATAATTTTAAGACGCAGGAAACAGAAGAACTGGAAGCACTCAAGGCACAAAATCTGACACCGGAAACAGCGGAAGCACTGCGCCTTTCCGGATCTATGGCAGACATGAAAGAGAAACAAAGCGGTCTGGAAACCCGTATAGCCGGACTGGGAAATGTAAACCCCAACGGGGAAGAAGAGTACGAGTTACAATTGCGGCGTCGTAAATTTTATGAAACACAGATTGAGGATTTGAAGAAAGCAAGAGCGGGACTGGAAACGGTAATCCGCGATATCGATACGACAATGTCGGCCCGATTCATCGAAGCGTTTAAGAAAATCAATGTGGAATTTGGCCGCATTATGCAAATTATGTTCTCCGGAGGAAAGGCGAGACTGGAGTTGACAGATGAGGCGAATCCCTTAGAGGGCGGCGTAGAAATGTACTTACAGCTCCCCGGCAAAAAAAGGCAGCCTTTGACATTGATGTCAGGCGGAGAAAGAGCACTTACCGTTATTGCTCTGCTTATTTCTTTTATGGCGTACAGACCTGCACCGTTCTGCTTTGTCGATGAAATTGATGCGGCCTTGGACGATGCCAATGTATCACGGTATAGCAAAATGATAGCCGACTATAAACAGAGGACACAATTTATTGTGATTTCCCACAGGAAACGCACAATGGAATTTGCGGATACCCTTCAAGGGGTCACGATGGGTGAAAAAGGCGTATCTTCTTTGGTGACAGTCCGGGTCGGTGATTATATAAAGGAGGAAAACGATGGGATTTCTTGATAAAATCAGGAGCGGTCTGAAAAAAACAAAAGACAATTTAATAAAAAATATAGAAACCGTAGTTATCGGGTATGCCGAAATAGACGATGATTTCCTGGAAGAATTGGAAATGGTTCTTTTATCGGGCGACTTAGGTGTAAAGACGACAGATTATCTGATGCGCCGAATCAGGAGAGGTGTCACGGAGGGAATCATCCACAATACCGATGAAGTCATGCCGTTTATGGAAAAAACGGTAGCGGAGATGTTGGCGGAAAATGAAAGCGACGTGAAAGAAATCCATCATCCCGAAGTATATTTGGTCGTCGGTGTGAATGGTGTCGGAAAAACAACGACAATCGGGAAACTGGCATCCCGTTTTGGTAAAGACGGGAAAAAAGTTTTGCTTGCCGCCGCGGATACATTCAGGGCGGCTGCCTCAGAACAACTGACTATCTGGGCAGAAAGAACGGGCGCGGATATTGTCAAGCATGCCGAAGGAGCCGATCCTGCGGCGGTGGCTTTTGACGCAGTGACGGCAGCTAAAGCGAGAGGTGCCGATGTAGTTTTAATTGACACGGCAGGCCGTTTGCAAACAAAAGTGAATTTGATGGAAGAATTAGCCAAAATAAGCCGGGTTGTAAAAAAGGTAATTCCCGATGCACCTCACCAGACCATTCTCATACTGGATGCGACAACAGGACAAAATGCGGTGAGTCAGGCTAAAAGCTTTGGGGAAATCGTACCGCTTACAGGTGTTATTTTGACAAAATTGGACGGTACGGCTAAAGGCGGCGTGGTTCTTTCCGTTCACGAAGAACTCCATGTGCCTGTGCAATGGATCGGACTGGGAGAAAGAGAAGAAGATTTACAGAAATTTAATGCTGCTGATTTTGCAAAAGCACTTTTTGAAACGGATGAAAATAATTTAAAGGTATCAACAAAAATCTGACAATAAAAAAGAGTACACAGCCGTGGAGGCCATGTACTCTTTTTTATTCATAAGACCGGAACGGCCGGTCTTTTTCAGGCTTATTTTTCGGTTTCATATAAAGTCCCATTTCTATTTTTTCGTGGTGTATTTCTTTATAAAGTGCAATAATCATCAAAATAATCACGAAAGAGAATGGAAGTGCCGATATGATGACGATATTTTGTAAAGCCGGCAGCCCTCCTGCGACAAGCAAAATACCGGCAATGGAAGAGATAATGAGTCCCCAGATGACTTTTACATTATTATGGGGAAAACGACTTCCGTCTTCGGATAGCATAGAAAGCACATAGGTGGCTGAGTCTGCGGAAGTGATAAAAAATGTGAAAATAAGAAATACGGCGAGTAAAGATAAGTATAAGCCGTAAGGATATTGATTGAATACACCGAATAAAACAGTTTCTGCAGCCATGCCGGCAATTGTCCCGTCGGAAAGGGAAGCCTGTGTGGCTGCCGTTCCGAAAACGGAAAACCAAAGAAAACTGAAAATCGTAGGGACGAGCAAGACGTGAATTAAAAATTCCCGGATTGTCCGTCCTTTTGAAATCTGGGCAATGAATATGCCCACAAAAGGAGCCCATGAAATCCACCAGGCCCAGTAAAAAATGGTCCAATTTTGTATCCATTCCTGACGGGTCGGATACAGACTGGCCGTACGGAAACTCATCCGCAGGAAATCGTTGAGATACATGCCGATTGTTCCTACAAAGGAATTCATAAATAAGGTGGAAGGCCCTAAAACGATAATCAGTGCCATAAGGCCGATGGCTAAAATGATATTCAGGTTGGACAGTATTTTTACACCTTTACCGATACCCGATACGGCGGAAACAACGAAACAAGCGGTACAGATAAGAATAATCATTACCTGTACAGTAGCTGTATTCGGGATACCGAATAAATAAGAAAGCCCTCCGCTAATTTGGACGGCACCAAAACCGAGAGAAGCGGCTACACCGATAGCGGTGACAAAGATTGTGAGGCCGTCAATCATTTTTCCCGGCAGAGTTTCTGTTTGACTGCCAAACAAAGGCTTTAAGGTGGCAGAAAGAAGAGATTTTTCTTTCTTTCTAAATTTAAAGTAAGCCAGTGAAAGCGCAATAATTCCATAAACGGCCCAGGCATGAATACCCCAGTGGAAAAAAGTATATTTCAGTGAATCTGCCAATGCCTGTTTGCTTCCCGGCGGTGCAATGGGAGAAGAAACTGCAAAATGGGATAACGGTTCGGCAGCTCCGAAAAAAATCAGTCCGATTCCCATACCAGCAGAAAACAGCATAGAAAGCCAGGACAGCTTTGTATACTCCGGCCTTGAATCGGGATCTCCGAGACGTATCTGGCTGGCGGGACTGCATATGATAAAAACGCAAAAGGCAACAATCGCCCCCACCAAAAGTAAATAAAACCATCCGAAATTTTGGGTGATATAATTTTTGATTCCTCCTGTGGCGGCTTCAAAATGACCGGGGAAGAAAAGTGCTATCAGGACTACAGTCAGTGTAAAAATAACGGCTCCCGTAAAAACGGAAGTGACTGCAGGAAAAAATCGGGAAAACAATTTATTTTGTGAATGAGTCGGATTTGTACCGGCGGCAGAAACCTCCGCTTCTTTTGTATCCATATTTTCTTTCTTCAATAAAAACTTCCTTTCTGTAATCAATATATATGTCAGTTATATATATAGGATACCACAGATGGAGGTCAAACTTCAAAATAATAAGAATATTAATATTCAAAAATACTAATAAAACTCTCTTTTGGCAGAAGATAAAATCTTCTGTCTTTCCTTATAATCCGGGAGCCAATGGTGCATAAGAGCATGAAAGTGCTCATTGTGTGTCGGCTCAATCAGGTGGTTTAATTCATGGACTACAACCATCTCAATACAAAAAAGAGGCTTTGAAACCAAATCTAAAGAAAAATCAAGCATTTTGGAGCGGATATGACAACTTCCCCACTTATTTCTTGTTTTTCGTATAGAAAAAGAGGAGGGAGAAACACTCATGACCGGTGCCCACGATGAGATATAAAAGTCGAGATATCCCGCTAAAAAATCTTTGGCAGAACGGATAAAAAGTTTTTCTCTGTCTGCATTGTTATCCTGCAAGGTCATCAAAATTTCATGATTCGTGAATTTGCAGGCGTTGACAGGACCCTCAGAAATGTATAAGGGGCGGTCTTCTCCAAGAATACGGTGGATTTCCCCGTTGACATAGTTGTGTACATCTAAATCGGGAACTTCCATTAAAGATTTATAAATCCATTTGTTGTGAGAAAGCACGAAATTCATAATAGAAGAGGAACTTGCTTTAAGCGGAACGGTTACCACGACCTGTTGTCCCGGTTTGACACGGATATACATATTTTTTATCGGTTTTCGCCGGACAGTGAGAGAGAATTTTGACATTATACACCATCTCAATAAAAAATGATTCAAAAACCTTTTTTGCACGGAAGAACAGATTTTTGAATCATAATTATAATAGGGTTTACCCTTTAATATTAAAGTAGTTTTTCATATAGTCCACAAATATACGAACTGGGGTGGATTGGAGCATAGCCTCTTTATAAATCAAATGGCTGGGGCGGAGAAGCGGGTTTCCGTGATTATCATAAATCATTTGCTTATCTACTTTGTCATTACATTTCGGAAGCATATCTTCGGGAATCAAAGAATGTCCCAGACCATGATTGACTATTTCCACGCAAGTCAGGCAATCACTGACAGTGAGAGAAAAATGGGGCGAGTCCGTAAAGTTTTTCCGCCACCAACGGCTCCGAAGCTCGTCGAGAGAAGGATCGCTCCTGTATCGTATAGAAGGCTGCTCCGCCAAAGTTTCAAAGTCGATTTTTTTTGCAGAAATCAGATAAAGTGGGGCATCTTCAAGAAGAATATCTGCATCGGACCATTCCTGGTTACCGCGGACAATGGAAAGATGAATATCTTCTTTTTTCACCAACTTGACCAGCCGGTCGCTCGTATCGGTGGTTAAAGAAATTTCAATGTCATTGTATTTGTCGACAAATCCTTTTAAAATGGCAGGCATATGGGATTGGGAAAAAGATTGGGAAGCACCGATACGGAGAACCCCGGAAATAGAATTCGGCTCATGGGTAACGAAATTTTTCATATCCTGGTACTGCTGCAGTTCTTTTTCCGCAAAGGAAAGAAGCCTGTTTCCCGCGTCCGTGAAATGAACACCCTTGTTGGTACGGATAAATAAGAGGCATCCGATTTCTTTTTCCATCTGGCTTAAACGATAAGTCAGAGAAGGCTGTGTCATAAATAAACGCTTAGCAACCTTATTAATGCTCCGTTCTTCCCGAAGATAAATTAAAATTTTCCAATCCGTATTATTCATTTAAACACCCCTATGCATTTTTGGCAGATAGATTGTGCAAAAGTGCCTTATAAAAGTTTTCTATTATTATAACACGGAAGTAAAATATAAAAAAGTCTTATATCAGAAAAGGAATCATTGAGGAAAGAAAATAAGCAGCATTCTTGTGGTAAACTATAAAAAGTAGAAGAAGGAATGATTTTCGGGAGAACAGTTATGAAGAAAATTTTATTGTCCGGTTTCGTGATGACCCTTTTGTTTCTTTTCTCTGTCACAGCAGAAGCGGCAGATCCGGCGGAAAACAGAAAATTTGGCTATTTTAATGCCACAAGGACGGTATTGCTTTTGCCTGCCCGTTATCAAAGTGACGACGGCAACTATGCCGCTCTTTGTCTTTACGGGAAACTGGAAGAGATTTTTCGTTATCCCTATTACCGCCGGTTGGATAATAAAAAATACAGGACAGAAAATATCAGACCGGAAAAGCTGGGTGAAATAAAATCAGAATCAGGGGCGGACATTGTGGTTTTGCCTGTTGTGACACAGTGGAGCCAAAGGACGATATGGCCGGTGGCATTATTTTTTGATATAGATCCCCTGGTGGAAACGAGAGTTATCATTGACGTCTACAGCGTGAAAAACGGCGAACATACCAGACAGGACAGGGCGTCTTATTTTGAAAGGGAAGAAGAGGGATTTGTCCGTGATTCCTATATTATGGATCAGGTGTTGGAAAATTTATGGAAAAGATTCCCTTACCGCAGAGTACCTGCCGATATAAGTGCTGATTTATCCCGTACGGAAAAATCCGATACCGGAAACGCAGTTCAATAAAAAAAGGCTTGAAAAATACAGAAAAATGGGTCATAATATATGTTATAAACATGGGCGATTAGCTCAGCTGGGAGAGCGTCTGCCTTACAAGCAGAATGTCAGCAGTTCGATCCTGTTATCGCCCACCAAAGAAAAGCAGTCCGGATGGATTGCTTTTTTATTGTCTTTCAATTGGCTTTTCCACAGTCTTGCAAAGTTATGAAAAATCTGATATCATATTTCACGTACTCTTGAGTATTCCTGAATAGCTCAGCCGGTAGAGCGCGTGACTGTTAATCACGATGTCGCAGGTTCGAACCCTGCTTCAGGAGCCAATAGGGGTATCGCCAAGCGGTAAGGCAACGGACTCTGACTCCGTCATTCGTAGGTTCGAATCCTGCTACCCCTGCCAAATATGATCCATTAGCTCAGTCGGTAGAGCACTTGACTTTTAATCAAGGTGTCCCGCGTTCGAGTCGCGGATGGATCACCATTTATGGCCTGTTCGTCAAGTGGTTAAGACACCGCCCTTTCACGGCGGGTTCGCGAGTTCGAATCTCGCACAGGTCACCAAGTGGGCGATTAGCTCAGCTGGGAGAGCGTCTGCCTTACAAGCAGAATGTCAGCAGT
>OFML01000813.1_pt1 | contig 20920 bp, 15 predicted proteins | sample 1541831 | NCBI WGS metagenome assembly OFML01 (sample SAMN04209237, study PRJEB22552) | human gut metagenome | biome: gut; material: feces | host: Homo sapiens | place: USA: Oklahoma | reverse complement strand
CTACGATTGGCAACATTTCTTTAGCAATTGCCTTTGTTGCTGGTAAAAATCGTGTCCCTAATCCTGCTGCTGGTATAATTGCTTTTCTAATTCTTTTACTCATTTTTTTATATTTCCTTCCATTTGTATTTTTACTATTTAAATAATAAACAAAACTAGTTATATTTTACATATTTCTATAGGTATATTTATTTTTAGTTCTATTTCATTTTTATATTGTTGTAAAAATTCATCTTTAATCCCTTTAGATTCTGGTGGTACTAAACCTAAGGATTTGTATTTTGATGCTCCTAATGTATGCTCTTTTATTAATTCTATTTTTTTAATAGACCGCTCATATTTTTTTATTGTTGCTATAATCAACATTCTATTTTCAGTATCATCAGTATAATTAGATATAACTGGTATTCTTACTGTAAATTTCTTTAATCTAGACAGTGCATCCAAATTTTCTTTATAAATATCTAAATTTCCCTTCAATATATCATTACATTTATTTTTCTCTAACAATTTCATATCAACATAAAAAAAGTCGATTAGCTCAGCAATCATTAGCAAATTAGCTGTTGGCGCAAACAAACTTGTTTCAATTGCAATAGTTATTCCCTCATTTTTTAACTTTTTTATTAATGGTAATAACTCTCTTGCATAAAGTAACGCTTCTCCTCCAGAAAACGTAACACCACCTTCTTGATCATAAAAAACTTTATCTTTCATTACTTCATCAAAAACTTCATCAATCGAATATTCTTTACCATATGTACCCAATTGATCATCTTTTGAATACTGTTCTAAATGTGGATTTAAATTTTCTGGATTCGAACACCACGGACATCTCAAAGAACACCCTTTCAAAAAAACTGTTGTTCTAATTCCAGGTCCATCATGCAATGAAAATCTCTGAATATTTGTTATTAACATACTATACTGCCTCCAACAATAATAATTTATATCTATCTATTTACTATTTTTTTCAAAACAGAAATTACATTATCAAAGAAAAATTTATCTCGAATAATTAATAAAACAGAAAAATAAACAATAGTTCCTATGATAACTAATATCATTGTATTAACAATTGACGACACAAAATATCCTCTAATAGCTATTAAAACAAACGCCATTAATGCACCAGCAAATAAATAATTAAAACTTGATTTTATTATTATAGTAGGCGATAATTCTTTTCTTACAATATATATTTGCACAACCGCTATTACTGTTTCAGCTGCTACTGAAGCTATTGCAGCACCATAAGATTGAAATTTTATAATTAAAAAATAATTTAATACAAAATTTGTTATAGAACCATAAATTACGGTTCTAGTAAAAACATTTTGTCTTTTAGTCGGAATTAAATATTGCATACCAGTTACATTGTTTACCCCAATAGATAAAATCAATAATGATAATATGCCTATCAAAGGTGCAACCTTATCATATCCCGAACCAAAAAACCAAGGAACAAAATTACTTGAAACTAAAATCAAACCAATGCATAATGGAATACCTAAAAACCAAACAAATCGATACCCTCTATACATATACATTCTAACCTGTTCTTCTTCACCTTTTTCAAAATGATAACCTATACGCGGAATCATTACAGCACCAAGAGATGTTACAAGCGTCAATACCATTCTTGAAATTTTTAATGCTTGTTCATAATAACCGTTTTCATATGCACTGTTTGTTATTACACCAATCATAGTCTTATCTAAAACAGTATATATTTGTATAGCAATTGTTGGCAAAAATAAAGATAAAACAGTCTTTAAATGTCTTGTTGGATGTATATTTTTCCAATCAGGTTTATCTACATATTTTCCAATACTTACCCAATACGATACATTGTTTAAAAAAGCAAAAAACGCAATACCAAAAAGATATAGAATTAAATCATCTTTATTTTTGATAAAAACAAAAATAAAAGCAATGTTTATGAATTTAAAAATAGTATTTCTTAATACAATTTTCCCAAATTCTTCCATTCCTTGAAAAAACCAAGATATATTAGCAATAACAGCTAATAAATTGAAAACCATTACTAAATATAATTGCCAATTTTTTTGAGTAAGTGAAAAACAAACATAAGCGATAATGCAAAGCGTTGATGCAATTAATTCAATAATATTAGTTTCCCAAAAAATAACTGATCTTTTTTTTCTATCATCTTGAACATATGATATTTCTCTTTGACCAAAAGTTGTTAATCCTAAAGTAGCAAAAAGTACAAAGTAAGAACATATAGAATCTATATAACTATATGTTCCTACACCGTCCGCACCTAATACTCTCGATAAATAAGGCGCTGTAATTATTGGTGTTATTAATATTAATATTTGAAAAGCAAGATTATATATATAATTTTTTCTAATACTCTTTCTTGCCATTATGCAATCATCTCCATCTCTTTAGCACGTCGAATTAGATTATCTTTATATTCTTCAGGTAAATCATTAAAGTAAGCGCTGAATCCCCAAACTCTTACAATCAAATTAGGATATTTTTCAGGATGTGCTTTTGCATCAAGTAATTGATAATAAGAAAGAACATTCATTTGAATTTGGAAAATTCCAGATTTTAATCCACCCATTAAATATTGAGCGAATTTGTTAACATTATCTTTAATCAATGATGCTTGAATCATAACATCCAAGACATTTGCATTGGAACTTATTCCAGTAAATTCTAATTTAGATTCAAAATTCATTATTTCTGTAATTGGTTCACCTTTATCGCGAGATATATGAGTTTGAAATGGCTCACCAGACTTTCTTCCATCTAAAGTTGCACCAACTAAATGAGAACAATTTCCTATATAAGAAGGTGAACTTAAACCGAATTTAACCTTTCCACCAAGTTTGTTTTTATAATTTTCAAACTGTTTTTCTGTATATTTAATGAGTTTATTGGTTAGCTCTATGGCCTCTGTGTTTTCTATTCCAAAACCATTTTCATTTTTAGAAAAATCCTTTTCATTAATTGAATAATTACTATTTATAACATTTTGAATATATTCCAAAGAACATTCATTTTTGTCAAAACAGAATCTTTTGATATTAAGCAATGAATTTACAGCCGCAGACATTCCAAATGATAAAATACCATAATTATTATATTTTGCTCCACCTTCTGAAATATCCTTTTCTAGCCCAAACATATAAGTTAATAATGGATCCTTTTCCCATATAAAGCTATCTAAAAAGTTTTTAATTTCTTGACAATTATCTTTTAATTTTTCCTTATAAATTTCTATTACTGATTCAAAATTATCGCATGAAATAAACTTTTCATCTAAAATTGTTTCATTAATGCACTTTCCAAACTCAATATTTGTTAAGTTATTTTGTTCTAGAGAATTACCTATTGATAGTGGTTCCCAACATGCAGAAACTCCGTAATTATAGGCATCTTTCTTATCATAACCAAATTCAATAATTTTAGGAATCACTACATCGTCATTAGAGAAAAGTGGACTTCCTATTCCGCTAGATACACAATCCATTGCTAATTCTAATAAATCCATTGGCATATTTTTACTACAACGTAATAAAATTTTTGGATCTGGAAGATTTATTTTTTTCAAACATTTAATAAATAAATCTGTATATTGATTTCTAAAATATGTTCCATCTTCTTCTAATCCACCTAGTAAAATAACCTGTCCTGTGTCACCTTTTAAACTTGCACTTTTAAAATCATATTCACAATGTAATGTTTTTAGAAAATCACATATTAATTCTTCCGCATTTTCAGGAGCTTCATATTGATTTAATACTTTATCTAATCTACCTAACCCCACTAATTGATGACCTGTTTGCCATAATAATGAATTCCAAAAAAGAATTGCTTGCAACGCAGATTTCAAATCATTTGCTTTCTCAAGTGTAATTCTTGGATCATTAATCTTGTCCACATATTTTTTTATTACTTTTTCTACAGGAGAATTTCCTATTTTTTTATTAATAATGTAGGAATAATCTACTGGGATATTTCCAATTATATTTTGCTCATGTGATATATATATAGAATGATCTAATGAATAAAAGAAATTGCCGATTCCAATGTTTCTAACAGTTGTTTTTTTCAATATCTTATCTAAATCAAATTGAGAAACTTTTATTTCTTTAAAAGCGTTTTTTAAACTGCAATTATATTTAGTAGAATATGCTTTCGACAAGTGTAGGGTATACACTGGTGTTTTTTTCATTATTTTTTTTACTGTTCTTAGCATCTTATAAAACCTCTTCACATTTTTCTAATACAGAAGCAATTACTGCATCCATATCATAATATTTGTATTCTCCTAATCTTCCACCAAAGATGATATTTGATTCTTTTGAAGCTAATTCTTTGTATTGGTTATAAAGACTTCCATTCTTTTCATCATTTACTGGATAATATGGTTCATCTCCAGGTTTCCATTCTGAACTATATTCTCTTGAAATTACTGTTTTATCAATATCATTTCCATCTTTGTCTTTTCCAAATTCAAACCATTTATGTTCAATGATTCTTGTCCATGGTGTTTCTCTATCTGTATAGTTAACTGCAGCATTACCTTGGAAGTTAGGAATATCTAATAATTCAGTTTCAAATCTAACTGATCGATATTCTAATGTTCCTAATTGATAATTGAAATAAGCATCGATTGGTCCAGTATAAACAACTTTATCAGCTAATTGATCAAGTTCCTCTTTATTTTCTAGATAATCTGTATTTAATCTAACTTCAATACCTTCTAACATATTTTCAACCATTTTAGTATATCCACCAACTGGAATACCTTGATATAAAGCATTGAAATAGTTATTATCAAAAGTTAATCTTACTGGTAATCTTTTGATAATAAATGATGGTAAATCTTTACAATCTCTACCCCATTGTTTTTCAGTATAACCTTTGATTAGTTTTTCATAGATATCTCTACCTACTAAAGAAATAGCTTGTTCTTCTAAATTAGTAGGTTCATGTGTAATTTCTTTTCGTTGTTCTTCAATTTTCTTTGTTGCTTCTTCTGGTGTAACAACACCCCACATTTTATTAAATGTGTACATATTGAAAGGTAAACTATAAAGTTCCCCTTTATAGTTTGCTACTGGTGAATTTGTAAATCTATTGAATTCAGCAAATTGATTTACATATTCCCATACTTTCTTATTGTTTGTATGGAAAATATGTGCTCCGTATTCATGAACATTAATACCTTCTACTTCTTTTGTATAGATATTCCCTGCAATATTAGGTCTTTTATCTACAACTAATACTTTTTTCCCTTTTTTTGTTGCTTCATGTGCAAAGATTGCACCATATAATCCTGAACCAACTACTAAATAATCGTATTTCATTATTTGCCTCCTTAAAATTCTCCTGGATTTACCGTTTTTCCTAAATTTTTATGTTTTCCATCTATAAATGCTTTTTTTGAATATTTTAAAGCAACAGAATTTCTCTTCAAAGTATATTTTAACATTCTTTTGGCAATTGTAATATAAGGTCTAAATAATGCCACAAATACATGTTTATTATATTTTCTATCAAATACAATTTCATTTCTAGCATAGTAATATTCTCGCCAGTTATATTTTGTATCACCATTTTGTGGAATAATTTGTTTATGTAAGTGAGCATCTAATACAAATAAAATCTTTGTATATTTCAAACATCTTAGTGCATAATCTGAATCATCAAAAAAGATAAAATAATCAGCATTAGGCACTCCAACTTTATCAACTATTTCTTTTTTAAATAGTGGACCTTCAAATGGAAAATCATATACTTCTGTATTTTCAGAAATATCATCAATTTGTTTTAAAGTTTTTTTGTGTACTGATTTAAAAGGGTTACTCCAATTAAACGATTCAACAATTTGATCTTTAAATGAACCAGTTGTTCTATTAGGAATACATACACCAAAATCATCATCAATATTATTCATTAGTTTTTCTAGACAATCAATTTCCGGTAAAACATCATCGTCCATTGTCCAAATGTAATCACATTCTATTTTTCTTGCAATTTCAAAAGCTTTTTGAAATCCTCCAGATCCACCAGTATTTTCTAAATTTGTATAATAATATATTTTTGTGTCTTTATACAAAGACACTTCACACTTTCCTACTACTGACTGCTGAATTATTTTTCTTTTTATTAATTCTTCAGCTGTACCATCCGTAGAATGATTATCAACAATTACAACAGATGTAATCTTCTTTGTTTGATCAAACAAGCTATCCAATAATTTTAATAAAAGTTCTTTTCTATTAAATGTTACAAGAACAACGCATACATTTTCCATTTTTTTCTCCTATTTTTTTAAATTAAGTCTATAGATATAACTATAAATAATTTTACAAAATAATTTGTACATTATTTTCCAACGTAATTTCATAAATATAATCAAAATAAAATCTATTGATTTATTTTTCAAAATTTCATTATATTTTAACTCTTTTAGATATGATACTAACTTAGAATTATCCCAATACATATCGATAATTTCTTTTCGATTCTCCAACGTTAAATCACTGCTTTTATAAACTCTAACAAGCCCTTTATTCATTTCTTTAATAACCCTGTATAGAGTTTCTTGATTTTTATCATGTTCAACCAAAACAGGATAAACCTTCAATATATCATCACACACTTTTATGATTTTATTTATATCTAATCCATTTGTCATGCTATTTTCAACCATGCGATAATGATAGTAATTATCCTTTAAAAATAAAACTTTATTTTCTCCATAATTTTTAAAATTAAACAAAAAATCTTCACCATAGGAAATATCTTCTTCAAATAAATATTTAATATCTTCTATTTTTAAAAGCTCACATACCGGTCCAGATAAATCATAAGTATGCACAAATAATTCTTCGGCTTCTTTTTTCGAAAACAATGTGTTTTCCTTCACAATATTTCTCAATTCATATCTATCTTGATATTCTAAAATCATGCCACAACGAACAATTACACCGTCCTTTAAATAAACAGACATATTTTTCACCATATTTACATCAATCCAATCATCAGCATCAACAAACATACAATATTTTCCTGTTGCAAGCTTTATTCCCACATTTCTAGCAGCAGAAACACCAGCATTTTTTTGCCTCACTAATTTTATTTGATTATTATATGTTTCCAAAATATGCTGAGTTCTATCTGTGGAACCATCATTAACCACAATGATCTCCTTATTTGGATATGTCTGATTAATTAGACTTTCAACACATTGCTTTATATATTTCTCACAATTATATGCTGGGACAATAATTGAAATTTTCTCATCAAATATCATATTAATTATATAAAACCTTTCCTAAAATATATTTGCGTAAATATCTATGTATTTTTGGCAAACATTTTCACCTTTACATTCATTTAAAATATCATATTCTTCTTGAACTTCAAAATTATCCAATGCATCATTAATTTTAGAAATATAATCTTCTACACTATTTTGATCAGCAATGAATTTTGAATTAACACCTTTTAATATTTCATCTGATCCATACTCACAATTAGATGCAACTATTTTTGTACCAGCAGCCAACGCTTCAATTAATACCATAGGTAAGGCTTCTCTTTCAGATGTATGTAATAGTAAACTAGAATTTTTCATCCACTGATAGACATTGTATTGCCATCCTGCAAAAATGACACGTTCTTCTATTTTTAAATCTTTTGCTTGTTGAAGTAATTCGCCTTTCTTTTCACCTTGTCCTAAAAACACAAGATAATAATCTCTATAAAAATTACCTTTATAGAAAACATCTATTGCACGATCAAATCTTTTTTGTTTTGTAAGTCTACCAACTGATAAAAAATATGGTTTGCTAGAAAAATTCAATGGCTCTTTGGATTTCCTTTTTATTTCATCCACAGATACAGGATTATAGACCACTCTCACATTTTCTCTATCATATTTCATTAAATCAACAAACTCTTTTCCTAATCCATTTGAAACGCAAATATTCTTCTTATTCTTGTAAAAATTTTTATAAAGATTATAATATTTTCCTTCGGATTTTAAAGAAATGTGTTGTACATATAAACATCTTTTCCCAACTTTTGAAAAAGAAGCACATATATGCGATAAAGGTAAATGAGCTGTAATCAACGCATATTTTCCATCAGTTTCTGCATCAACTATAAATTTATCTACTACTCTTATTTTTTTCAAAATATTTATAATTACCTTAATTTTTGATTGTTCCGATTTAATTCCCAAAGAAAAAATTCGATATCTTTCTTGTTCGCTATACGAGCAATCATCAAACAATACAACAAAATCAACATTGTACCCTTTTTCAATATATCCATTAGCTAAATTTGCACATACTCGCTCAGCTCCACCTTTTCCTAATGAATTAACAAAAAATAGAACTTTTTTTCCTTTTTCTTTTTTCATTTGTTCTTCCTCATTTTCATATATTATATTTAAAATATACATTGCAAAAATAAAAAATTGTAAATAAAGTGTCTCAGATGTAAGCGAAAAAAATAAGAAATTTAATAATACTATAAAATATGAATTGTTAATTTTTTTTAGATTTTCATACGCAATTACTATATACAATAAAGCACAAATCACACCTAATTCCGTGATAATTTGAACATAGGTTGAATGACTTTGTACAAGCCAATCAGCCATCGCAAAATTATAGTATCTGAATCCACCAAGCCCAACAGGAAAATAATAATTTTTTTTAAGTAATTGAATAGCTGTTTGCCACAGCGAATACCTATTGGCCATCGTTATCATATTTCCTAATACATTAAATTTAAGCATTACAAATGGCAAAATAAAAACACATGTAACAAATGCAAATAAAAGAACATTTTTTTTATTTTCTGAAAAATCAATATTCTTATAAACAAAGTATAAAATAACTGTTGGGACAAGCATTATAACTTGCGTTTTTGAAAAAGAAAATCCCATTCCTATGATAGAAAGACCAGCTAAAATAACATTATATAAATTAAATCCATCTTCAAACAAAATTATGATAAAGGAAAAAAAGAATAAAAATGCATAGTTTGCATCTTCTGCAAAGCCTGCAATTCTAAATGGCTGACCATATAAATTCATTTGATCAACACCATAAACCGCTACATGTTCTGTACCACAAAATATAGATGGGATTCTAATATTAAGCAAAACAAATATAAATGACAGAATCAAAAATAATATAGCAATTTTATAATATAAAATTATTTTTTTTTTGGTTATTTCTTTTTTATAAAAAATAAATGTAATCAGTAATAAAAAATTATTAATATGTAATAGATTCAAACTGATTAATTCACTAAGAACAACTGGTTTGCCATTAATTAAAAAGAAAGCATTGGATGAGAATAAAAATAAATAGAAAACTATAAATAACTTTTCAATCTTTGAAATGGCAATAGACTTCACATTTTTCAATCCAAAGCAAATCAATCCTGCTGACATTATAAATAATAAATATCTTGGATCTACACCAAAAAATAAGAATTCTCTATTAAGCATTGTAAAAATAAACAAAAATAAATAAATATCAAATATTTTATATTTCCGAATATAACTACTCATTTAATAACTCCTTTTCTAATAACAAAATAGATTCCTTTAAATTAAACCTTTTAGAATTTTCGACTGATTTTTGTTCTAATTTAGAAATTAATTCAACATTATTTATTATTAATTTCATTCCTTTGTAAATTCCATCTTCAGTATTATCAACAATGAGACCATATTCACCATTTTTGCCAAATAGTTCACCCATACCAGAACAATCAGTTACTAAGCAGGCTTTATGTAAAACAACGGCTTCACTTGCTACCGTTGAAAATCCTTCAGCTCTTGATGGGCAAATAAAAACATCGCTTGCCTTTATATAAGGGTAGGGGTTTGACTGAAATCCTAAAAATTGAACCACATTTTGTAATTGAGCATCTGAAACCATCTTTTTCAAAATAAATTCTTCAGGTCCTTCACCTATAATTTGAACTTTAAAATCATAGCCTTCATTTTTTAATCTTTTCGATACATTTATAAGTCTATCATACCCTTTTTGAGTTGCTAAACGTCCAACCGTTGCAAAAGAAAAAGTAGAATGTTTTATTTCTTTTAATAAAGATTTTTCTCTAATTTCATCACTATTAATTGAATTGTACAATTTAACAAACTTAGATTTATCTAAATTTAATTTTTTAATAGATTGAGTTTTAACAACATCAGATACACATACAATTTTATCAAAAGAATCATAGCATTTTTTTTGTTCATTAATATTTTTAAAAAAAGCATCCGATTTATTTTCATTTATGATATCTATATGTAACCAAACAAATTTTTTAGCATTTTCATTTGTTGAAGCAGCTAATATTTTTGCACAAATCCCTTCTAAAAATGCTATTTCATAATCGTAATCATCTTTTACAAATTTATTATAAATCCATTTACAAGATACATGTTTCCAAAAAAATTGATACATCTTTTTTAAAATATTTTTTATTGAACTAGTTTTAGACTGTAAGCTCCCTGATTTTTCTCCACTATTTAGTTGAAAAGGTAATTTGAAAATTGTTTTATATTTGACATTCGAATCTAAATCATTTTTGAAAATTCCTGTATCTATTACTGTCATCACAGTAACATCATATTTAGTTTTATCTAAGCCATTAACTAAATTAACCAGTACTTTTTCAGCACCGCCAACACCAAGAGTGTGATTTAAAAATAAAATTTTTTTCATAACTACACTGCTCCCTCTCCAGTACTAACAACACCCAACGTTCTCTTAAAGATATTTATATACATTTTAACACTTCTTTTTTCAATATATTGATTATCTAAACGTAGTTTTTCTTGATATGTAACATTATATCCACCATTAACTTGAGCCCAACCAGATAGACCAGGCGTAACTAATAATCTTGTTACAAAGCCAGGTGTTTCTTCATTAAATTTTTTTGTTAATAAAGGTGTTTCAGGACGAGGACCTATTAAAGATAAATTACCTGTTAACACACTATAAAATTGAGGTATTTCATCTAACCTATACTTTCTAAGAATCTTCCCAATTTTAGTAATTCTTGGATCATCTTCTGTTGCCCATTGTTGTCCTTGAGCTTCCGCATTCATATTCATGCTTCTTAATTTTCTTATTTTAATTAATTTGCCATTTTTACCAACCCTAACTTGCGTAAAAATAGGATTACCTCTAGAATCCAATACAATAATAATAGATAAAATTACTATTAAAATTGTTACAGGAATTAACGCTAACAATGAGAAAATAATATCAATTAACCTTCTAAATAGTTCATAACCATATTTTTTTTGATAATTTACCTTATTAATACCTTTTTCTATTTCTTGTTTGAATAACTTTTCATATTCCTCATCTGTTATAGATTCTTCATGTGAAACCTGATAATTATTTTCTTTGGTATTTCCAAAACTCTCGCGATAAATATTCTTTTCCATAATATTCTCCCAATCTATATACATTTCTATTTTTTGACATTACAATACAACCTACAACAATAATAACATATATCTATCACATTTGCCACTTTATGTCAAATTTCGCACAAAAAACCATGAAATTCAAAGAATAAATTTCATGGTTTTTTGTAGAATATCGTAAATCAAAAAGAGTGTAGAAACCTACACTTGCTATACGCATTTTCTGCAACTCTTTCTTTCATGTCAATACCTCTTTTAAATTTATTCTACTGTTTGTCCATTTAATACCGCTTTAATTGCTGCAATATTTTCAGACACACTACTATCATCAGGAATCATGTAATATAATTTAGTATTAGGCATATAAGCTCCACCTGTTTGCATAACACCTTTACCTTCAAATTGTTTTTGAGTAAATGTCCATTGTGCCATATCATTGACTTGCATTTGGATTAAATCAGTAATATCATTTGAAGACATATTTGTTTCGAAACATCCTGCAATTGAATTTAAAACACCTGTATAATTTGTGATAATTGCTGGTGACATCATCTTTTTCATCATCGCCATTAAAACATCTTGTTGATGTTTTACACGCATATTATCTCCATCTGCAAAGGCGTGCCTTTCTCTAGAAAACGCCAATGCTTTTTGTCCGTTCACATGTTGAGTTCCCTTTCTAAAAGTGCTTCCATCAAAAGCAGTAAAAGAACTGTCGGAATCTAAATCAATTCCACCAAGTGCATCTACCATAGTAATTAATGAAGTAAAGTTAACACGTGCATAATAGTTAATATCAATACCTAAGAAATTATCCATTGTTTTAACTGTATTTTCAGGTCCAGCTAATCCAGAGTGAGTTAATTTATCTTTTTTACCTTTATTAGCTAATGTAACATAGTAATCTCTAGGAATTGATGACATTAGGATTTGTTTTGTTTTAGGATTTACTGTTACGATCATATTAACATCTGATCTTGAAATCGTAGATACTTTTCCATATGTATCAATACCTGAAATATAGATTGTAAATGGTTTTGATGTTACATCTACATCTTTAGCAAAGCTTTTTACTTCTGTATCAACTTCATAACTCCAAATTTCTTTTGTTTCATTTGCAAAGTTTTCATGTGCTTCTTCAAACATACCATTATATGCTGTATTAACTAAAATAGCATGTACGGTATTGTTATAAAGATCATCAGCAAGTTTAGAATAATCATCATTTGTTTCATCATATGAAATACTTGATTGTTCTTGTTTTGCTTTTGCAATGATTTGATTCATATCTTTTTTATCATCATATTGTAAGTTATATTCGATAGATTCATTTTTGATATCTGATAAACTATCAATTTTACTATCTTTTAATACTAAAATAGCATAATGCACTGTTTTTGTATCAGCACCAGAAATTTTATTTAATGTAGAACTTCCTTTAGCTACATAAACAGAACCAATTAATAAAACAATACTTAATACTAATGAAATAATCTTACCTATAGATTGTCTTGCATTGACTGCATGTTTTCCTTTTGCAGGTTTCATAAAGAAATACATAAGTAATGCAAGTAGTGCTAATACAACAACTAAAATAATCATGTATTTAGTTGGTACAACACCTAATTTAAATAATAAGAATAACAAAGCAACTGAAGCAACAACTTGAATTGTTAGTACTACAGGCCATGATATTACCTTTTTTAATACTTTCATATCAATTTCCCTCATTTCTTTCTTCAAAAGAATAGCACATTTGATATGACATTTCAATTTTTTACAAAATATTATCTAATGATTTATAAATTTTAAGAAACATTCATTTTCCCACTCAAAAAACAACTTAATATATATCTTTCTTTTCTAGATAATTTATTTAATAATCCAAACGTATATTATCATTAAGTTTTATACTTTTAGATATTTAATTGTATTTTTTTGAAATCAATCTTTCCAATTTTCTACCTTTTCAGCACCTTTTCTTAATATTTTTTGATATTCTTTATTTAATAAAATCTCATTTTTTAGTTTATTTGTATATTCTTCATCACAATCAATTTGATTATTATCATATATAAACTTTTCTCTTACTATTTTTTGTAATATGTTATCATTCAACACATCATAATTACTTAATCCTATGATATACACCACATAAAGAAAAATTATATATTTTCTATTTGTACCATTTGGATTAATCTCAATTTTTTTGTCTTTTTCATTAAAAACCTCTTTTACAAATCTTTTAACAGATTTCTTTTGTATAGTGAACGCTTGCATAATATTATTTAACTGTTTTAACAAAATTTTATTAACAGTCTCATTAAATATTTCTGTATCATTTTTTCTTTTTATCAAAAATGATTCTAATTCAAATAAGAAAAAATATAAACTAAAATCTATTCTTTTATTATTTTCTGAAACATAATTATTTATAACACTAGAAACCAACTCTTTTTCACAATATAATTCTGCATCTTTTCTTGATGAATGTTTAATAATTTTTCGTGATGAATCTGTTCTTAATTCAGCAAATAAATAATTATATTTACAAAAACATGGCTTTTTCTTTGCAACAACAACTCTATATATTAATATTCCAAACAAAGAAATAAACACTTCTATTGCTCCATTATCCGTCTCAAACGCAAACAATGTATGACTTCCTAAATCAAATTGATTATTATATATCGAATATATTTCTTCCTTTTGTATAATGCTAACAGGGTTATTACCCTTACCTGTTGTAATAAAAGAAATAATTTCATGAAAATCATCATAGCAATCATCAACACTATTTTCTGCACAATACCATTCAAATGCAATTTTTGATAATAATCTATACATTGATATATCAAAAAAAATACTACTATTAATAATTACACGTTTTTCTATTGGAAGTGCGTTAATATCAATTTTTTCCAAGTCTTTAGATTTTTTTCGCATTTTCTCATATGGTCCTAATAAAACAGTTCCATCTTCAGATTTTAAATATTTATTTTCAATTATATTATATGAATTGGTTATAGTTGTTTTATAATCAATTCCCCCAAAAGTAATTATTGCTTTATATTTTTGAAAATTTTTCCCTTTACTAGATTTTATATCCAATTCATTAGTTATAAAACTTAACGCTTCTATCACTTTGCTCTCAAACAAATCACTAAATTTGTTATTATGTTCTATTTTACAAACATTCCCATTATAAATACGCGCATTAGTTAAAGCATCAGGTATAATATCTGATTCTGACAAATCATGTTTTGTTCCACAGTAAATACATCTTCTTTCCATAAAAAATCTCCTTATAATCTTAAATATTTAATAAAAAATAATGATTATTAATAATTAATTATTAATAATCATTATTTTATTAGATACATTAAAACCACTTAGTGTTATTAAAATAATGATTAATCTCCAAATTCTACATTTCTAATTTCTATAAATTCATTTATATCATTTGTTAATTCTTTCCATTTAAGGATATTTTCATGCCGATATCCTAATTTGTAATATTCTTTTGCAATTTCACATATATTCATACGATTAACTAATTTGTTCAACGCAATATCTTCTGGTTCGTCCCATTCAATTTGTGTGTATTTTTCAATTTTCGAAAGATTTGCAAATAACCGCACACTTGTTGATTTATCTTCAATCCCATTAACTAGTAATATCTCTAATAAATTCAATGCTAGTCTTTTATCAGTAACATTAATATTTATTATTTTATATATAATCATTTGATAAACCATATTTGAAAAATGTTTAAATTTCTTTGCCTTTTTAAAATTAAAATTCATTCTTTTACTCATACTATAAAATTCAAATAAAATAATTAAATCCATATCAGAACATTTCCATAATTTTTCTTCCATTGATTTGTAAATATCATTAACCTTATCTTCATTTTCTTTATCATAAAAACCATTTAATAAAATATATGGTATATACTTTAAAAGATATGAATTAGAATAATATATAGTTAATTTGTTAAAGAACTTGGTAATAATTTCTTTTTCTTCACTCGTAAAATCTTCATCCGTTTTAATTTTTAGCATTATTAACCCTAAAGATACATCATAACTTTGTCTTATTCTTTCTTTTGCATCAAGAGATTTATTATTTTCATCCCATTCTATATTCGCCTCTATCATGTTAATCATTTTTGAAAAATACTTTTTATATCATTTTTTTCTAAAATAATTCCAGAAAGAACTCCTATAAGATTTCTATAATGATTTCCACCTGCAAAAAAAGTTCCTTTTATACTATCATGTTCCATTGTTTCCAAAGTTTTATTTAAAACTTGTCTAGGATTCCTCTTATATCGTTTCTTATCTAAAAAATATAACCTAGTTAATTCAAAACTTTCACCCGCTTCTTCAAGTTTATGATACAAAAACTCTTTATCTTTACTTTTTAAACAAATACAGGAATTTAAAATATATAGACGTTCTAAAGCATTCTCTTGTTCTATTTCATTCCCTATATCCATAAATTTTCTAATTTGATGAATTGTACTATTATATATTTCTTCATCTAATAACCATTTATTCTTAGGTTTTTTTAAAAAAATTACGGGATCATAATAATTATGACTCTTGCCTCTTTGAATTGGGCATTTTAAAAATTTTGTGATACGTTCCATCTGTTCTTCTTGAGTATACGCTTTACATACACCTTTTATCATTTTGTTAATTCCATCAAATTGATCATAAATATCACTATTGCATAATATTAAAATTTGATCCAAAACTTTATCCAACATCATTGTAGAACATTTATAACAAAATCTCGAAATAATCTCAGGTAAAATTTTTGCAGAATGATCATAAATCGTTTCTGCCAATTCCCCATTTTCATGTTCAATGTTTTTCTTAACAACATTAAATATATCTAAATATTGTTGTAAACTATTATCTATTTCTAATTGTGACATTCTGGATAATTTATTTCGTCCATATAATGTATCTAATTCTTTCGTATTTTGCGCAATTAACATTTGTATAAAACATAAATGTGGATAATATAAATATAAAGGTTTTATAATATTTTTAAATTCTTGACTTATCACTGTATAATTTATTCTATAAGGATGACCTGTTTGTTCTAGAAATCTTATGTATTCCATTGCATAGTATAACTTTGGATTACTACTTCCTTGTATTATAGTATAATTTACAGTCAAATCAAAATTAACCTTTTCTAATTTAGGAACATCTTTTTCTTCTTTATTCAACTGTGAGTAATACTCATTATTTGTGTTCCACCAACTTATTTGTTCTGAATGTATACTTACTTCATGTTCTTTTTTTATACGCCAATTACTTCCTCTAATAAAGTTTAAAAGTGTAACAGAACTTTCTTCAACTGAACATAGATAAGCATTTCTATTATTCTTCATAAGCTGTCTACGAATTTGTGGCAAAACTGTTGTTAATACTTGCTCAGCTTTTGCAGTTCTCCCTATCAAAGAATACATTCCTGCTTTAACTATAGACCAATATAAATCTCCTGTTGTTAAATTCCAACTATCAAGCAAATCAAGTAAATCAACATCTGTAAAACGATATAAGTTCATCCACCAATCACAGGCATATAAAAACTGTTTATTTTCATAATCTAATAATGATACTTGAATTTTATCTTTACATAGATCATATTTTCCCCATTCAGCCAATTCTCGAAAAGCTCTTAATAATTGAAGATAGATGTATTGTATTTTTTTATTATTTTGATTTTCAATCTTATTTAACAATTCCCATATTTGATTTGTATCTTCTAATACGATAGGACGTCCCACAATGTTTAAAAAACGTACATATTCATAGATATAATTTATTTGTAAATCTTTTGATAAGTCTTCTATTTTTTCTTTTTTATTAAAATAATAATCTCTTTCCAAAGAATCTAAAATTCTATTAACTTTAAATTTCATTCCCCATGGTAAAAATATCCATTCAGGATATGTATCATTTAGTTTTTTTAATTTTTTTGTTTTGGATTCATAATTATCATTTTCTTTTATTCCATCTTTAGAAATATCAAACCATTGATCCCTAATACTTCTTTCTTTAATCAATTTATCTAAAAAATCAAAAAAACTCTCTAATCTTTGTTGTATATTTTTTTCAGGGTAAATTTTTTCTAAATCAACAACAATAATATTTTTGTCTAATAGCATTTTTTGTTTTACTTCTGGTATGCTCAAAACAGCAATCATATATATTTTTTGAGAACTACTTTTTCCTAAATTATCATGAATCCATCCAATCCAACTTAAAAAATTAGGATCCTCACAAGAAAAACCAATCATACAAAAAACATTTTCAAGCAATGATTGTTGTACAGTATTTACCATAGCTGCAAATTTAATCGGATATGTTCTATAATCTTCTTCTGTAATAATAAAAGGCCGATGTGATGGAAAAGAACCATGTAGCTTTATGATTCTTGCTGCATCATTACTATTTATTAAATCCTCTTGATTAACAACAATATTATATCTTCTTTTAGAAATAGTATCTGCTGTTCTTTCTAAAAGAGTATCATAGTTAGTAGTAAAAACATCTCGCCAAGGTAACTCCATCAGCTTTCTATAAAGTATTGATGGACCATAATCATCATCTGGGATTGCATCCTTCAAAATTTTTTCTAATTTTGGACGTCCAGCTATAACTTCTACTTCTTGAGCTAGGCGAAGTGAACTATTATATTCTTTTCCCGGCCCATCCTTATCGTATAAAGTATTGTAAAATTCATCTGATAACTCATTCCAGTTTTTAAAATATTTATCTGTTGATGAAATATTATCTGCATTTTTTGAAAAACCAGCACCCACCATTACTGCTGCATGCCCAGCAGAAAGTGCTTCAGCAATTTCATTTATATAATTCATTGCAATTCTCCTCTATTATTTTTAAAAAAATCACTTAATATAAAATAACAAGTACATTCTTTAGGTTTTGTTACTTCTTCAATATATTTTTGAAACTCATCTATATTATCAATTATTTTTTTATCTTTTGAATCTTTTAAAGTCTGATAAAATGACTTTATCTTTCTTTGAATATGCTCATAATTTCCTTTACTAGAATATCTTTCCTGCAATTGTAATAAATGTATATAGTTTTCAATTTTCAAATTTTTTCCTTTAATACTTATTTTTTTCTCTGTAATATCAATAAAAAAATTCATTTTTCTCCCTATATCTTCATAATAAGGCATAGTAATTGGGCGTATAACTTTATCACCTTTTCCTTTTGAAGGTTTATTACAAGTTACGCAAGCAGAATATAAATTTAATGGATTCATAGCCAAAAAAGGATACTTAGATTTTGGTAAAAAATGCTCTATTTCCAAAATACCAACATCATGATTATAATTCAAATCACAATATGGACAAACATATATGTTATTATCATTTCTAAAATTATCATGAAATTCATCCCTAGTTAGTTTTTTTTCTCCAATCATTGACCATATTTTTTCATTAGTAAAAAATTTTTTATAATAAAAATCACAAAATATTACTTGCCATTCCAAAGAAATACCATCGTTTTTACTTTTAAAATCATCAATACATCTCTTTTTTGATTTAAGTTCCCTTTTTTGTTGTAAGTAACAATAGTATTGATATCTTAATCTAATTTCATCTAATCGCAATAACTTGTCAACAGAATCTAAAAACTTTTTTTTATTGTATTTTCTCTTACAAATATATATTAATAAATCAATTTTCTTATTTTCACTAGTTAATAACTGTTCTCTTTTTCGTATACAATATAACTTTTGATTTGTTTTTTTTATCTTATTAAGTTCTATTATATTTTGATTTTTTATTTGTTCTAAATAACTATCAAAATTTTCATCTACTTCTTTTTGTTTATAAGAAATCATATATTCAAAAAGAGGTAAAATAACATTAATCTCAAATAAGCGTAACTTCTTACCATTTTGTTTATTCATTACATACCACATAAGATTTACTCCATCATTTTAAATAACATAAATTTTAAATATGATTCTCCCAATACATTCATTAATTCTTTTTTTTCATAAATATCACATTTTTTCATATATTGGATAAGATCATTTTCGAATAAATCACTGTTATTGGAATCGAACAATCTATTATTAATTTCAGAATCATTAGCTAAAAATGTATTAAAATTTACTTGTTTAATTTCATTTTTCTTCACTATAAAAATTTGATTGTTAAACAAGCATTTTATCATATAAGTATTATGTGAAGTAAGCAATAATAAGATATTATGCCTATTCAATAACTCAACTAGAATTGGTATTAAATTTCTTGCCCAATTAACATTTAAATGTGTTTCTGGTTCTTCCCAAATATAGATACCATTCTCTTTTATATTTGTTAACAAAGAAAACAAACCAAATAGAAAAATTTTTTCTCCTGTACTCATTTTTGAAATAGGAATAGCATTCCCATTTTTTTTAATATAGAAATCATTTATATAGATAATTTTTAAATCAACAAGTTTTTTAATTTTTTCATAATTTGATTTCTTTTTTATATATTCTTTTATATTTAATTTATTGTTACAATCCTTTGTTTTTTTTATTAAATAACATGAAATACCAGACTTTAGAAATTCAGTTTCATTTTCTTCATATTTTCCATTATACTGATCAATATTTTCGTAAATATCAACGTAATCTATTAACTCTATGCCTATTTCCTTTAAAATACTTCTTAACCTTTTGTTGTTATAATATCTATAATAAAATAATACTATTCCTTTGCTAATAAACTTTCCTATTGCAGATGTATCATAATATTCATCAAGTGATGTATATTTTACTATTCTATCTCCTTTATATTTAGGAGCGTACCCTAAATCAGCATAAGATGTATCAAATCCGTAAACCGCTATTATAGATGGAAGAAAAGTTTTTATTTCCGTATAGTCCACTTGTCGATATTTTTTTATATTTAAGTTTTCTTCATATGCTTTCTTTGTTAGATTGTATTTTTTTAAATACAATTGTTCATTATTTACTTTTAGAAAAATATCTTCTCTTTTTTTCATTATAGTAATTTCTTGTATTTTACCATTTACCATTATCTCGTATGTTATTAAATAATCTGAGGTAAGTCTTTCTCTATATCTTTGAAGATATCGAAAAATTTTTGCAATAAAACTTACTATTGATGTTTTACCTGAACCATTTTGCCCAGAAAATAATATAACATTCATTCTTTTAAATATATTTTTTTGAAATTCTACATTATACTCATTATTAAATACAATTGTAGTATCATAAAAGTTCATATAGTTTTGTATCCACAATTTTTTTAATTTCATTTACTTTTCCCAGTATATTGTAATTGACCCATCTAAGTAGTCATCTACAATATACATTCCTTTCTATCAATCTTATTTATCCGTGATTGATTACGGTCTCGCTATTTTGTAATATTGA
>OFML01000809.1_pt1 | contig 21056 bp, 17 predicted proteins | sample 1541831 | NCBI WGS metagenome assembly OFML01 (sample SAMN04209237, study PRJEB22552) | human gut metagenome | biome: gut; material: feces | host: Homo sapiens | place: USA: Oklahoma | reverse complement strand
CCCCACAGCTGCAATGGCACTGCCTCCGCAGATAGCCGTACCGGAGCTGATAAGATAGGAAGTGTCACGGTCTACTTTCAAGAACTTACGTCCTATGAGCCAGCCTATGAGCAATGTCCCCACAACAGAAATAATCGTGAACTCCATTCCCTCCTTGCCCGAAGCCAGGGAAGCCTGCAGATTCATTCCAAATCCTAACCCTACAACAGAGTATTGCAATAGATACTTTGAAGTCTTCTTATTGAACTTCGGATGTGCCTGCCCACACAACAATGCAAAGGCCAACCCCAAGAACAACGCCAACGGTGGAGTGACCCACGCCGAATAGGCATGCATACCGGGCACATAATCCAGCAGCAGAAAGAAGGAGAGGACAACCAGAAGAGATACATAAATAAATTTATTATTACTTTGAAGAAAAGGCATATTAATGCTTTTAGCCAAAACTCGATTTGAAACCATACTGTTTACTTTACTATATTACTAATGTTTATTCCTTAATTTTCCGGGTGCAAAGGTAGTTCTATTTTAGTACACCCGCCAATCGTTTCTACTTATAGACTATAACTTATTGTTATCGGGACATAAACATATAGTTCATAAAGGCTTGTGACAATCCTCCTTCCTGCCCTTGCAACTGGACAAAGCAGAAGTCGCGAAGCATGGGCATATCCTTTATCTCGACCACGCGGAAAGTGCCTGCAGCCAGTTCCTTGCAGATGGAACGGATAGACACGATTCCCATGCAATCGGAGTTTTCAAGAAAGAGCTTGATGCTTTCGGTACTACCCAGGTACATCAGTACATGGAGTGAGGCAAGCTTGACGCCGTGCTTCTGGAGCGAGCGTTCTATCACATCCAACGTACCAGAACCACGCTCACGAAGCACTAAAGGAATAGCGAGCAAATCCTGGGGAGTAATCTCTTCGGGCAATTGTAAACGGCTTTTGGAATGGACTACCGCTACCAGTTCATCCTCAAGAAAAGTAGTGTACTTCAGATTGGGAAGGCGGAAAACCCCTTCCACCAATCCCAAGTCAATGCGGTGTTCCTGCAAAGCGGCTTCTATTTCCCGGGAATTTCCATTGAGCAAGGACAAGTTGACCTGCGGAAACTTGCCGATAAAACTGCCCAGCAACGGAGGAAGCACATACTGCGCAATGGTAGTGCTGGCTCCCAACTTGAGTTCGCCAATATATTCGTTATGTAACAAGTGCATTTCATATTCCAGCCGTTTATAGTCCTCCAATATCCGTTCGCAATGCTCCAAAAGCAGCCGGCCTGACTCGGTCAAACTGATTTTACTTCCCTGCCGGTCGAAAAGCCTCGTCTGATAAGTGGCCTCCAGCTCCTGGATATGCTTGGTTATAGCCGGCTGACTTACAAACAACTCTTGCGAAGCCTTTGTAAAACTCAAGTTCTTGGCAACAGACTGGAACACTTTTAAACGGAAATCACTCATATACTTCTTATATCTTATAACTCGTCAGACTTGATGCCGAAAGCATGCGCCAAAGAATAAAACACCGGCTCCAGGCGGCAATACACCGGGTTCAGAGGTTCCTCCGTAATGAAGTACACAGCTTTGCCCCGTTCTTCCTCATTCTTGTCTTTGAAGAAACCCGCCAGCTTCTCCTCCACTCCATTACCATATACCTGATGGAAAGGCAACAGCATCAAACACTTCACATCCGCAGAATCAAGTGCCAGGTTCATCAGGTCAAGAAACAACTCTTCGGTAGAGACTAAACCGGAAGAGGTGACGGAAGAAAATGCAAATTCGCCCAGCGGCGTACGGCATGCCTGGTGATTCAGTTTATTCACATCGGATGGTTCACAACACTTCAGCACGTCCGCTGCCGGAGTATGCACCAGCAACACTTCCACCTCATTTTCTTGTTCTCTCAAGCCGGCGTCCAATGCCAGATAGCTCAACCATGCCGGCAGGTCAACATCGGGTAGCTTCCGTCCCAACTTACCTTCCAAAAAGTTCTTTGCACCATATACCACTTCATTCAGAAATGCAACATCTATCAATATCACATTTGCCGGAAACTTTATCTTATCCTCCATTATCTTCTATTTTAATACGTAATTATACATAATGCTCCTCTGCAAGCGGAGCTCCGAAAACCTACCACACAGAAAGCACAAAACTTTGAAGCAGTAAAAGTACGACAAATTTATCAATAACTTGTATCATCCCAAGCAATTAATCTATATCTCCGAAGCGGAAAGAGAATATCCTTCCCCCGCAACACGGAAACCTTGGAGCTGGAACACGAAGACTTAGCTACTAAAACATATAGGCCCTCACTACATAAGATGTGCATCTCGTACTACATGAGATGTACACCTCGTACTACATGAGATGCACATCTCATGCATGACATCCTTATTTGCCCTTCTCTTTAACCAATAGAGTTTAATACGAAAAGGAACTTTGCTCCAACTTCTTATCTAAAGAAGTAGAAAGAAACAAAACGACTGATTTACAGACAATTTGTCATTTTACATATTTTATATGCAGACAATTTGTCCGAAATGTGCCAATGGCAAATCTTTTGCGCCTTCCCAAGTGTTATGAAACTGATAAAATAGAAAGGAGAACAAAATATGAACTTTAACAACTTTACCATTAAAGCGCAAGAAGCAGTGCAGGAGGCTGTGAACCTGGTACAAAGCCGTGGACAGCAGGCCATCGAGCCCGTGCATGTACTTCAAAGCGTGATGAAAGTAGGTGAAAATGTCACCAACTTCATCTTCCAGAAGCTGGGCATGAACGGTCAGCAGATAGCACTTGTACTGGACAAGCAAATTGATTCTCTGCCCAAGGTATCCGGCGGAGAGCCATACCTGAGCCGTGAAACGAACGAAGTGTTCCAGAAGGCCACCCAATATTCCAAGGAAATGGGTGATGAATTCGTCTCCCTGGAACCGGTACTGCTGGCTTTGCTGAATGTGAAAAGCACTGCATCCACCATTCTGAAAGATGCCGGGATGACGGAACGCGAACTGCGGGAAGCCATCAACGAACTGCGAAAAGGAGAAAAAGTAACTTCACAATCCAGCGAAGACACTTACCAGTCATTGGAAAAGTATGCCATCAATCTGAACGAAGCAGCCCGCAGCGGCAAACTGGATCCCGTCATCGGCCGTGACGAAGAGATACGGCGTGTCCTGCAGATTCTGAGCCGGCGTACCAAGAACAACCCGATTCTTATCGGTGAACCGGGTACCGGTAAAACGGCCATCGTAGAGGGACTTGCCCACCGTATCTTGCGTGGAGACGTCCCCGAGAACTTGAAGAACAAACAAGTCTACTCCCTGGATATGGGTGCACTGGTGGCCGGCGCCAAGTACAAAGGCGAATTTGAAGAACGTCTGAAGGCCGTTATCAACGAAGTTAAGAAGTCCGAAGGAGACATCATCCTCTTCATTGATGAAATCCATACCCTGGTGGGTGCCGGCAAGGGGGAAGGCGCCATGGATGCCGCCAACATCCTGAAACCCGCCCTGGCACGCGGTGAACTGAGGAGCATCGGGGCCACTACCCTCGATGAATATCAGAAGTATTTCGAAAAGGACAAAGCGTTGGAACGCCGCTTCCAGATTGTCATGGTGAACGAACCGGATACACTGAGCACCATTTCCATTCTGCGTGGTCTGAAGGAACGTTATGAGAACCATCACCACGTACGGATTAAAGACGATGCCATCATCGCCGCCGTAGAGTTGAGCAACCGTTACATCACCGACCGTTTCTTGCCGGACAAGGCTATCGACCTGATGGACGAAGCCGCTGCCAAACTGCGTATGGAAGTCGATTCAGTACCGGAAGAACTGGACGAAATCTCGCGCAAGATAAAGCAGCTGGAGATTGAACGCGAAGCCATCAAGCGCGAAAACGACAAGCCCAAGCTGGAACAAATCGGCAAAGAACTTGCCGAGCTGAAGGAGCAGGAAAACTCGTACAAGGCGAAATGGCAAAGTGAAAAGACCCTTGTCAACAAAATCCAGCAGAATAAGGTGGAAATAGAGAACCTGAAGTTCGAGGCCGACAAGGCTGAACGGGAAGGCGACTATGGCCGGGTGGCCGAAATACGCTACGGCAAACTGCAAGCGCTGAACCAGGAGATTGAAGAAACGCAGCAAAAACTGCACGAGATGCAGGGCGACAAGGCCATGATTAAAGAGGAAGTGGACGCTGAAGACATCGCCGACGTAGTATCCCGCTGGACCGGCATACCGGTAAGCAAGATGCTGCAAAGCGAAAAGGACAAACTGTTGCATCTGGAGGCGGAACTGCACCAGCGGGTTATCGGGCAGGACGAAGCCATCGAGGCCGTATCCGATGCCGTACGACGCAGCCGTGCCGGACTGCAAGACCCGAAACGTCCTATCGGCTCATTCCTTTTCCTGGGAACCACCGGTGTAGGTAAGACGGAATTGGCAAAGGCGCTGGCGGAGTTCCTCTTTGACGACGAGACAATGATGACCCGTATCGACATGAGCGAGTATCAGGAACGCCACAGCGTCTCGCGGCTGATCGGAGCGCCTCCGGGATACGTCGGCTACGACGAGGGCGGCCAGCTCACCGAGGCCGTGCGGCGCAAACCCTACAGCGTTGTGCTGTTCGACGAGATCGAAAAGGCGCACCCGGATGTGTTCAACATCCTGCTGCAAATTCTCGACGACGGCCGCATCACCGATTCGCAGGGCCGCACCGTAGACTTCAAGAACACGATCATCATCCTCACCTCGAACCTCGGCAGCCAGTATCTGCTCGAAGGCATCGATATGGAGGGCAACATCACCGATTCCGCGAAGGAAGCCGTGATGGCCGAGCTGCACCGCGCGTTCCGGCCGGAGTTTTTGAACCGTCTCGATGAGACGATCCTCTTCAAGCCGCTCACGAAGGACAACCTCACCGGCATCATCGATATCATGGTCGAAGGGCTCAAGAAGCGCCTGGCCGACCGCTCGCTCAAGCTCTGCATCACCGATAAGGCGAAGGAGCTTATCATCGAGCGCGGCTACGATCCGCTCTACGGCGCGCGTCCGCTGCGCCGGTATCTCCAGAGCAGCGTGGAAACGCTGCTGGCGAGAGCCATCCTCTCCGGCGATATCGCCGCGGGCAGCACGCTCACGGTGGACGTCGAAAACGACGAGCTCGTCTGCCGGTAAACCGATAGAAAAGAAAACGCTGTGCGAACGAAAGTTCGTACAGCGTTTTTCTGTTAAGAAAAGCTCCCTGTGGCAACACATATGGCGCAGCCCCCCGGCGAATGCTGCTTTGGAGGGTTGCGTTCTAGTCTTATCAAAACAAAAATAGGGCCTTATTTCTCGTCCGTTTCATCCGGTATATACTGCATTATATCGCTGATATCACAGGAAAGTATTTTGCAGAACATTTCAATTGTGTGCGTGCTGACACTTTCGTTCCGCTTTAGGCGGGTAATCTGTCCGGGGCTGATGCCGTATTTTTTCTTGAGCGCATATTGTGAAATCTTGCGTTTCTTCATGGTATTCCACAATTTATCATACGAAATCATGCCAAGTCCCTCCCTTACCTCTTGACATGATAACCGAATTTGTGGTATAGCAATAATGACCAATATCGGTCTCTATTTTAAGGAGGAGAAATGGAATGAAAAAGAGAATATCTGCGATTTTAGTACTGGCTTTATGCGTGTCTTTATGCGGTTGCGGGAAGAGCAGGCAGGTTCAAAGCGTGGAAGAGGCAATTTCTTCTTTGGGAAAAATATCTTTGCTTAGTTTTGAAGCCATTGAAGAGGCGGAAAAAATGTATGATGCACTCTCCGATGAGGAAAAAGAGAGCGTGGAGAATATCTCTGATTTGAGAGACGCCAGAGAAAAATACGATTTTCTGGCTTTTACTGCCAGTAACCGACCGTTCAGCTATGAGTGGATAAATTCCGCAGACGGTGACATCTATGTTTTCGAGTGTACCGGAGAAGGGACACATGACAATGTTCCCTGCACCTACACGCGGAGCGAAGATGAGAATAACATGGCGATTATCGTTTCGGAAGATGGCGTGGAGGAAAATGTTACTCTGCGGTTGGAGCTCGGGGGACGAACAGAACTTGTTACCGACACGAAAAGATATCCCTATGTGAGACGGGATGACTACGAAGCTGCTGGCGCAGAGGTCCGCGCGGAAGTCGAAAAGTACCTTTTGGCACAAGATAACGGGATATGGGTCATTGCAAATCAGTTTATGGTCTTTGGGGAGAATGGAGAGGGAATCGTATTTGATTCATTTGAAAACCTTAGCAATTCCAAGTATTCCACTATGAAATGGGAGTATATAGATAACGACACGATTCGGATTCGGGCAAACTCTTCCGGCGGAAACTATTCTGTTACTGGAGATTTCTCGCTGCTGGGCGATGCGGCACAGCGGCCCATTTTGCTGAATCATGGATCAAAAACCACGGCGTGCGGCAGTTTTATCACTTGGGATGAACTGACCGCTGCGGGCTGATCCATCTCAGAAACTGAGCTGTGCCGGTTTTGCGGCGAATTATTGACTCATCAGAACATTGAAAAACCCCGTCTGCCTCTTTGAAAGCAGACGGGGTTTGTGTGCAGGGCCTTTTTATACGACCTTCAGTGCATTACATGAACAGCGGGGCGAAGATCGCGATCAGGGCAACGATCGTTGCGCACTGAATGGCGGTGATGGCGGTGGACATGTACTTGGGAACGGTATTCATTGTTTCTTCCTCCAAATGAATTATTATTTAGTATGGACGGATATTAACACCGGCCGCCCGCAAAGTCAAGCCTGTTTACGAATAAAATTCAGCGATTTATGAAATTTATGAATCGTGAACGGGGAAACACGAATAAAAATGAATATACTGTGGATTTTAACAATGAATAAAAACAAATGTCCGGCGGACGGAGAACCGGCGGACATTTGTCGGAAAATGCTTTGGGATATCAGATTGCGATCGGAACGGCGTCCGGCTCGATGGGGCAGACGTAGCCGGATCCGGCTCGCCCGGCGTATTCCCCGCGGGCCTTTTGCAGCAGCGCGGGATCGTCGATGAGCGCGATGGCGGCGTTTGCCAGAGTTTTTCCGGCGCAGAGGATCGCCTTGTGTGCAAGGGACGTTTTCCCGCAGGCAACGACCTGCCACGAATGGCCCGGCACGCCCGCCGGCCACGCGGCAATAAGCGCCTGCGCCGTCGGCGTCTGCCAGCTCACGTCGCCGACGTCCGTGCTGCCGGGGAGAAAGCCCTCGCCGGAGTAGAGAGGGAGGAGGAAGTCGTTCATGGGCTTGGTCATATTCTCTGAAAGCGCACGGGATTCTTTGGCGATTTCGCTGTCAAACTTTGCGCCGATGCCGGGAGCGCGCGTCTGCGGCGGGAATGTCCGGCAGAGCGACGAGGCAAAAGCAAGCTCCTCCGCCGTATACTGCGGCACGCCGGTTTCGGCGGACGAGGCGTGCAGCAGCGCTTCAAGCGTGAAGTTCGGCAGCGTTTCCGCCGTGCCGTCGATGAATACGCGCTCGTAGCTTGTCCCGGTCATAAGCGCCGCGCCCTCGGCGATGGCGTCCACGCGCTTCTGGAGCTTTACGGAATCGGCGACCTTGTTGGCGCGGACCATGTAGAGCACCGAGGCGTTCGCCTGCACGACGTTCGGCGACACGCCGCCCGCGTCCGTGATGGCATAGTGGATGCGGCAGTCGTCGGTCATGTGCTCGCGCAGAAACTGCACGCCGATGTTCATAAGCTCCACAGCGTCGAGCGCGCTGCGCCCGTTGTGCGGGTCTCCGGCGGCGTGCGCGGCAACGCCGTGGAATTTATAGAGCACCTGAATGCACGAGTTGTTCGTGCCGGTGGATATCTCGTTCGTGTCGGACGGGTGCCAGGTGAGCGCGGCGTCGAGCCCGTACCAGAGCCCCTCGCGCGCCATATACGCCTTGGCCGCGCCGCCCTCCTCGCCGGGGCAGCCGAAGAAAACGACGGTGCCGGGCTTTCCGCTCGCGGCGAGATACTCCTTTACTGCCGCGGCGGCGGCGAGCGAACCGGCGCCGAGCAGATTGTGGCCGCAGCCGTGGCCGTTTCCGCCGGGGGTTACGCTCTGCGCTTCGGCAGCGCCGCTTTGCTGCGAGAGACCGGAGAGCGCGTCAAACTCGCCGAGGATGCCAATCACCGGATGGCCGGAGCCGTAGGAGCCGGAAAACGCCGTTTCAATGCCGCAGAGGTTCTTCTGCACCGTGAAGCCCAGCTTTTCCAGCGCGTCCGTATAGAGCGCGGCGGCCTTGAATTCCTTGAGCGAAAGCTCCGGCTCGTCCCAGATCGCGTCGGAGATCGCGGTGAAAGTATTTGCGTGCGCGTCGATCGTGTGCAGCGCGGTTTTTTTGATTTCGTTCATATCACAACACCTTGGAAAGAAAATCCTGCAAACGGGCGCTTTGCGGGTGCTGGAAGATGTCTTCCGGCGTGCCCTGCTCCACGATGCGCCCCTCGTCCATGAATACGACGCGGTTGCCGACCTCGCGGGCAAAGCCCATTTCGTGCGTTACGACGACCATCGTCATGCCGTCGCGGGCGAGCTGCTTCATAACGTCGAGCACCTCACCGACCATTTCGGGGTCAAGCGCGCTCGTCGGCTCGTCAAAGAGCATCACGTCCGGCTCCATGCACAGCGCGCGGACGATCGCAATGCGCTGCTTCTGCCCACCGGAGAGCATGTTCGGGTACTCGTTCGCCTTGTCCGCAAGGCCGATGCGCTCGAGAAGCTCCATGCCGTGCTTTTTCGCCTCGTCCTCGGTTTTGAGCTTGAGCGTGACGGGGGCGAGCGTGATGTTCTGCATCACGGTCTTGTGGGGGAAGAGATTGAAGTGCTGGAACACCATGCCCATTTTCCGCCGGTGGAGGTTGATGTCCACCTTTTTGTCGGTGATGTCCACGCCGCCAAAATAGATATGGCCGGAGGTCGGCGTTTCCAGCAGGTTCAGGCACCGGAGCAGCGTGGATTTGCCGCTGCCGGACGGGCCGATGATCGCCACGACCTCGCCGCGCGCTATGGTGAGCGAGCACTCGTTGAGTGCTGTGACGCCGCCCTTGAATTTCTTTGTTACGTTCTCAACGCGGATGAGTTCAGATCCTGTCGCCACGGCGCATTCTCCTTTCAATCGCTTCGATGGCCTTGCCGGCCGGGTAGTTGATGACGAAGTACACGAGCGCTGCGAGAACGTACGGCGAGAGCGTCTTGTACGTCGTCGTCGCAACGGTCTTGGCGCCCCAGATGAGCTCCGTCATGCCGAGCACCGAGCAGATGGACGATTCCTTCACCATCGTGACGAGCTCGTTGGCGAGCGCGGGGAGAATGTTCTTGATCGCCTGCGGCAGCACGACGAGCTTCATGCTCTGCCACGAGCTGAGACCGAGCGAGCGCGCCGCCTCGTTCTGTCCGCCGTCCACAGCGAGAATGCCCGCGCGGATGATCTCCGCGACATACGCCGAGGAGTTGAGCGCAAGCGCCACCACGCCGGGAATGAAGCGGGAGAGGTCGATGAAGCCCAGGATCACGACCGAGGGGATCTTGATCACGCTGAAAAGGCCGTAGAAAATAATGTAGAGCTGCACCATCATCGGCGTCGAGCGGAACACGGCGATGTATGCGCCGGAGAGATTCCGCACGATCTTGTTGCGGCTCAGACGCATGAGCGCGAGCGCGAGCGCCGGCATGACCGCGAGACCTACCGATATGATCGAGAGCAGCAGCGTATACTCGAGTCCCTGCACGAAGAAGGAAAGATACTTTGGCAGGAAGGAGAAATTGAAGAAGTTCGCCGGGGACATGCCGGCAAACAGGTTGGACCACCACATAATACTATTCCTTGACCTTTTCTGTATTTGGAAGCGGGAGAGATCAACGGCACATATGCGCCCTGCCTGCTTTCACAGACAGGGCGCACACGCTTCAAAGAGAAGGATGTACGGTTTACCCGATCGCCTGATCGCTGAGAGCTTCGGCGTCAGCGATGTACTGCTCGATCTTGCCGTCGGCAATGAGCTTGGCGATCGTGGCGTTGATGGAGGGCAGCAGGCCCTTCGGGTCGCCCTTCTGCACGGCGACGCAGTAGGGGAAGGCTTCGCCGAGGCTCACGTCCGCCACGACGAGATCGCTGTTGGACTTGGCATACTGCTGCGCAACGGCGCCGTCAACAACAATGGCGTCCACCTTGTCGTACACGAGCTGGTTGACAAGGTCGTTCACGCTCGTGAGACCCACGAGATTCGCGCCGGGCATATCGCTGGTGACGAGATCGGCCTTGGTCGTGCCGGTCTGCGCGCCGACGCTCTTGCCGGAGAAGGACTCAATGCTGGTGTACTCGCCGGCCTTGTCGGCCTTGACGAGGATCATCGGAGGCAGATCGGTGTAGTAGGGATCGGAGAAATCGGCGGCCTCGAGACGCTCCTCGGTGACCTCGATGGCGGCGAGGACGATATCGGCGTCGCCCTTCTGCAGGCCGGCCATGAGGCTGTCAAAGTCCATGTTCACGATCTGGAGCTCCTTGCCCATATCCGCGGCGATCGCCTCGGAAACGGAGACGTCGATGCCGACGTACTGCTGCTCGTTCTTGTCGTTCAGAACGATGAACTCGTACGGGGGATAGTCGGCGGAGGTCGCCATGACGAGAGTTTTGCTTTCGGACGCAGCGCTGCCGCAGGCAGCGAGGCTCAGCACCATGAGCAGAGCCAGAACGATTGCTGTTACCTTTTTCATTTCTTTTCTTTCCTTTCCATTCAACGGGAATGAATTTGTTTCAGGTTGGGCATAGTATAATCGTATATTTATACAATGTCAATGGTTTTTAATTCGATTTCTTCCGTTTTTCTGCCTCTGTTTTTGGTGATATTGCTAAAAGCCGGAGGTTCCTATTGCATAAACGGCTTTTATGCAATATAATATGCATTGTTTCCGGGCGTTTCCTGCCGCATATGGCAGTTTGGATATGCACAAGAACGGTGAATATGTGAATAATTCAGAGGCGGTATTATGAATTATTATATGAATAGCTTGAATAATTCCTATTTGGCGGTGCATACGGACGCGCTGTGCGCGAACGTTGCCGCCATCGAAAAAACGCTCTCGCCCGGCGCGGAGATCATCCCGGTGCTCAAGTGCGACGCCTATGGACTGGGTCTTTCGCTCACCGCTCCGGCGCTCGCGGCGCTGCCGGGCATCCGCACATTCGCGCTCGCGCATGTGTCCGAGGGTTTGGCGCTGCGCGCGCTCGGCATCGAAAAGGATGCGCTCATTCTCGGAAACCCTCTGCCGCACGCCGTTCCCGACGCCGTGAACGCGCATCTCACGCTCACCGCCGGACGGCTCGGTCTGCTTCCCGCGCTTGCCGCGGCGACGGAAGCGGCGCAGACGGAAGTGAAAATACAAATCAAGATCGACACCGGTCTCCACCGCGTCGGCGTGACACCGGGGGACGAGCTTGAGGCGCTTTTAAAAGAGCTCTCCGCCGCCGGAGAGCGTATAAAGCTCGCGGGCGTCTACTCCCATTTTGCCGACACCGCAAAGCCGGAGCTTTGCCGCGCGCAGGCGGAGCTTCTGCTGCGCAGCGCCGAGCAGGTCGAGCGCGCGGGCTTTGCGGTGCCGATGCGCCACATCTGCGACAGCGCCGGGAGCGAGTATTACCCCGAATACCACTTTGACGCCGTGCGTCTCGGGCGGCGGCTCATCATGGACCACCCGACGCAGCCGCGCGGAAATGTGCGCGAATGCGCCTCGTGGCGCAGCTGTATCATGGCCGTCCACCGCCGCCATGCGGGGGAAAAGCTCGGCTACGGCGGGGTGTATACGCTCGATCATGACGCGGATGTCGCCATTGTCGGCGTCGGCTACGGCGACGGGCTCTATCTCCCGCTCGTGGAGATGCACGGCGACATTCTCGTGCGCGGAGAGCGCCGGCCGATGCTCGCGTGCTGCATGGATCAGTGCATGGTGGACGTGACCGGCATGGAGGTCCAGATCGGAGAGGAAGTCACGCTCTTCGGCTTTGACCGCGAGGGTAACGCCCTCCTCTCGCAGGACGTTGCAAACTTCTGCGGCGCGAACGAGGGGTGCGCGCTCACGAGCGCTCTCTCGCCGCGCGTGGAGCGCATTATCGAAAACTAAAGAGCTGACCGCCCGACAGCGTATTGCCGTCGGGCGGATTTTTTGTTATGATGCAGTTAATTATAATAGTGTGGGGAGGGCGCGCATATGAAATACGCCGATCTCATTGCCAAGCTGACGCTGGAGGAAAAGGCGGGGCTCACGTCCGGACGGGATTTCTGGCACACGAAGGCCGTGGAACGGCTCGGCATTCCGTCCGAGATGATGACGGACGGGCCGCACGGCCTGCGCAAGCAGGAGAGCGATTCGGACGCGCTGGGTCTTGGCCGCTCCGTTCCGGCGACGTGCTTTCCGACGGCGAGCGCGCTTGCGAACAGCTGGGACGAAACGCTGCTCTCTGCCGTTGGCCGCGCGCTCGGCGAGGAGGCTGTGGCGCAGGGCGTCGGCATGGTGCTCGGGCCGGGCGTGAACATCAAGCGCAGCCCGCTCTGCGGGCGGAACTTTGAGTATTTCTCCGAGGACCCGCTGCTCTCCGGCAAGCTCGCCGCGGCGATGATCCGCGGCATACAGAGCACCGGCGTGAGCGCGTGTGTGAAGCACTTTGCCGCAAACTCGCAGGAGCTGCGCCGCATGGCGACCGATTCCGTCATGGACGAGCGGACGCTGCGCGAGATCTATCTTCCGGCGTTTGAGACCGCCGTAAAAGAGGGCGGCGTGCGCTCTCTTATGACGGCGTATAACCGGCTGAACGGTACTTACTGCAACGAAAACGAGCACCTGCTGCGCGATATCCTCCGCGGCGAGTGGGGCTTTGACGGGCTCGTCGTCTCCGACTGGGGCGGCAACAACGACCGCGTCGCCGCCGTGCGCGCCGGATCGTCGCTCGAAATGCCGGCCTCCAACGGCGAGACCGACCGGCACATCGTCGAGGCCGTACAGAACGGGACGCTCGACGAGGCTCTTTTGGACGAGCAGGTGGATCACGTGCTGGACTTTATTTTTACCGCGCAGAAAGCGCTCGCGTGCGGCGGCGTTTTCGAAGGCACGGCGCACCACGCGCTCGCCGCGAAAGCCGCGGCGGAGTCTGCCGTGCTGCTGAAAAACGAAAAGGAATTTCTCCCGCTGCGGCAGGGCGAGCGCGTCGCCGTCATCGGCGATTTTGCCGCCGTGCCGCGCTATCAGGGCGCGGGCAGCTCGCGCGTCAATCCCACGCAGGTGGACGCGCCGCTCGACGCGTTGCGCGCTGCCGGCGTGGACGTCACCGGATACGAAAAGGGCTTTTTCCGCAGCGGAGCCGCTGCGCCGCGGCTGCTGCGCCGGGCAAGGGCGCTCGCCGCGCGAAGCGATAAGGTGCTGCTCTTCCTCGGTCTGGACGAGGGCAGCGAAACGGAAGGATACGACCGTGAGCATATGCGTCTGCGCGAAAACCAGCTCGACCTTCTGCGCGAGATCGCGGAGGTCAATCCGAACGTCGGCGTCGTGCTGCAGTGCGGCAGTCCGGTGGAGATGACGTGGGATGTGTTCGCCCGCGCGGTGCTGCATCTCTATCTCGGCGGGCAGGCCGTCGGCAGCGCGTGCGCCGCGCTGCTCACGGGCGAGGCGAACCCCAGCGGCAAGCTGGCCGAGACGATGCCCGTCCGGCTCGAGGATTCGCCCTGCGCGCCGTGGTATCCGGGCCGCGAGGCGACGAGCGAATACCGCGAGGGGCTGTTCGTCGGCTACCGGTATTATGAAAGCGCGCATAAGCGCGTCAAATATCCGTTCGGCTACGGCTTGAGCTATACGGAGTTTTCCTACGCGCCCGGCGAATTTTCGCCCGGCGGCGTGAGCTTCACGGTGAAGAATACCGGCAGCCGCGCCGGAGCGGAGGTCGCGCAGCTCTACGTCCGCCGCAAAACCCCCGGCATGCTGCGCCCTGCGCTCTCGCTTGCGGGCTTCGCGCGCGTGGAGCTGCTGCCCGGCGAGGAAAAGACGGTCTTTCTCCCGCTCGGCGAGCGGAGCTTCGCCGTTTGGAGCTGCGCGAAGAACCGCTGGGTCGTGGAAGAGGGCGAGTACGAGCTCTGCGTCGGCGCGTCCTGCCGCGATCTGCGGCTTGTACACACGGTGCATGTTGCCGGCGAAGTACCCTTCGATGAATACGCCGCGCCGGAATTTGACGTTTACCGCCGCGCGGATGTGCAGCATGTGTCCGACGAGAGCTTCGCCGCGCTGCTCGGGCACGATATCCCGCCCGCGCGCTGGGAAGAGCGCGGCGCGGTGGACTTCAACGACGCCATCTCCCGCGGGAAATATCTCCCCGGCGGTCTTGGCAAAGGGCTGTACAACGCGCTGGAAGCCGCGCGCCGCGTGATGAATCTTGTGGGCAGCAAGGAAAACGCCGGGAATCTCATGTACGTGCTCGATATGCCGTGGCGCAACGCCGCGCGCATGGCGAACGTCTTTTCCGACGATCAGATCAAGGCGCTACTGAAAGTCGTCAATAAGGAAAAAAACGGTTGGAAGCATTTTCTTGCCGAAACAAAAAAGAAAAGGGCACATAAGCGCGCTTAAAAATATAATATTATTATAAAGAAAAAGGCTCTCAGATCACAGATCTGAGAGCCTTTTTCAGCAAAACCCGTTACACTATAAAATAAAGAACGAGGGGGATGCAAAGCACATAGAGCACCGGGTGGACCTTTTTCGCATCGCCGGTCACGACCTTGATGAGCACGTCGGTCAGAACGCCGAGGCAGATCGACGCGGCGATATCGCCGGTGAAGGTGCCGAACATGATCATGACGAACGGGCCAAAGCAGCTTTTGAAGTCGGAGAAATCCAGCTTGGTAAACCCGGAGAGCATGGAGAATCCGACAAAGATCAGAGCAACGCCCGTGACGGAGGTGGGGATCATGAGGAAAAGGGGCGAGAGGAAAACGCAGACGAAGAACAGAATGCTCGTGACAACCGCCGTAAGACCGGTACGGCCGCCCGCCTCCACGCCGATGGTGGATTCAATGAACGTGGAGATCGTCGTGCAGCCGGTCGCCGAGCCGACGACCGTGCCGACGGCATCGACGAGGAACGGCTTTTCAATGTGGGGGAAGTTTCCTTCCTCGTCAAGCATATTCGTCTGCGCTCCCACGGCGATCAAAGCGCCGAAGGTGGCGAAGAAGTCGCTGGTGAACAGAATGAAGATCCAGACGAGAGCGCCGGGAATGTCTGCGAGAAGGGATTTGAAATCATAGCACAGGAAGAGGTTTCCGAGCTCGCTCACATCCGGCAGAGAGAAAACCGACGCCGGCAGCGTGGAAACGCCCATGGGAATGCTGATGACCGTGCCGACGACAATGCCGATGAGGATGGCGCCGCGGACCTTGTACGCCGTAAGAACGCCCATGACGACCATAGTGATCAGCGCAAGGAGGACCGTAGGCTGAGAGAAATCTCCGAGCGCCAGACCGTTTGAAAAAACAGCCAGACCGGTGTTCTTAAAGCCGAGGTACGCAATGAAGAAGCCGACCGCCGTCGGAATGGCGATCTTCAGATTCTTCGGCAGAAGATCGACAACCATTTTCCGAACGCCGAGCACCGTCACCAGAATAAACAGTATGCCCGAGCAGAGAAGAAGCGCCATGGCCCAGCCGAAGGAAAACGCGCCGCTGTTTACGAGACCGCCGAGAATGAAGTTGCTGCCCATCGCCGTGGAAAGGGCAAGCGGAAGATTTGCATAAAGCCCCATAAAGAGGGTAATCGCTCCGCTGACGAGCGCGCACATGACAAGCAGCGCAGATTTGCTGATGACAAGGCCGTTCACGTCCGTGAACACCGGATCGGGGCCGAAGCCGCAGATGGCCGCCGGCTGCACCGCCAGCACATAGGCCATGGTCATAAACGTCGTGATGCCCGCAAGCACCTCGCGCTTCGTCGTGGTGCCGTGTTCCTGAAGTCTGAAAAAGTCTTTTTTCATGTTTTCTCCCTTTTATTCGCTGGTTTTTTCTGTTTCTCTTACTCCACGACCCCGAGGATCGGATCAACGACCTGCTGCTTTACCACGTCGATAAAGCCGCAGTCGGTAATGGCGTATGCGGGAATCGCCGCAAGGCAGATGAAGCTCAGGAACATGAACGGAATAGCGATCTCTGTTCCCATTTCATGGGCAACGCGGTTCAGCTCCTTTTTCTTATCCGCCAGCTCGTCGAGCGAAAGATCGCTCAGCAGGCCGCAGACGGGATATGCGACTTCCGCTGCGATCTCGCCGTTGCGGACGATGACCTGGCCGCCGCCAAGCTCGGCGCAGCGGTTTACCGCCAGGGCCATATCCTCAAAGCTGTCGCCCAGGACGATGATGTTGTGGTTATCGTGGCCGACGGAGGAGGCCATTGCGCCGCCGCGGATGCGGAATCCGCCCATGAACGCCTTGCCGATGTTACCGTTTTTTCCGTGGCGCTCGACCTGCGCAATATACAGCACGTCCTGCTCCACGTCGCACTGCACCACGCCGTCCACGACCGGAAGCTCCACGTCGCGGCGGCTCGTAAAGGGGATGTAGGACAGCGTGTCCATTACAAGCGCCTTGACCTTCTTTGCCTTGGCCGACACGCGGGTCTTGAAGCTGTCAGCGGTAACCGGCTGGCTCAGGTGAACGGTATTCAGCACGCAGGGATCGTGCTGCGCGGTTTCATAATGCACGAGCAGTTTGCCGTTATCGGTGATCTGGCGGCCGCCGGCAAACGTGGTCAGCACGCGGAAATCTTCCGCTCCGGTGGTGATGTTGATATCCGCGCGGCGGCCGGGAGCGAGACCTCCGATCTCACGGTCAAGATTGAACGCGCGGGCACAGTTGACCGTGACCATCTGAATGGCTTTTACGAAATCCAGCCCCATGCCGAGCGCCGTGCGGAGCGCATCGTCCAGATGGCCGCGCTGCTGCAGATCGACGGTATGGAGGTCGTCGGTGACAATGCTGACCATGGCGGTGTCCAGATGATTTTCCATCACGGTCTTGAGAAGCACCGGCATGTTGCGGGCGGCGCTGCCCTCGCGCATCATGAGATGGCAGCCGTTGCGAAGACGCTCAAAAACGTCTTTCTCGCAGAACCCTTCATGGTCGGTGGAAACGCCGGCCGCCACGCATGCGCTCATGGCCGGGCCGTACATATCCGGAAGATGGCCCTGCAGCGTTTTTCCGGGCATGGAGAGCGTGTCGTCACACGATTCGAGCAGGTCGGGGAAGCCCGCCATAATATAGGGACCGACACATTCCGACAGGCCGACGGCGTCCGGACGGCGAAGCGCGCGGCGGATGATCTCCGGATTGAAGCGGCCTCCGCTCGTTTCGAGATTGGGGGAAAACGGGACATGGGAAGGAACAACAAAATAGAGCTTGAGGTCGGTCGTTTCCGCTTCCTTCAGGATCGCTTCGATGCCTTCCAGACCGGAAACAACGCCTACCTCGTGGAGGTCGGTCATGATGCCCGTGGTGCCGTGAGAGAGAACCGCTTCCGCAAAGGACCGAATCGCCAGAGAGGAGCTTTCCGGATGGATATGTCCGTCCAGGAATCCCGGAGTCAGGTACTTTCCTTCCGCATCCACAACGCGGGTGTTCTCGCCAACGCAGTAATCAACATCGCCGACGGCCGCGATCGTATCGCCGCAGACGGCCACGCCGCCCTCGCAGATCTCACCGGAGTAAACGTTGACGATCTTTCCGTTCCGAATGACGAGATCGGCCGGGGTTTCGCCTTTGGCGACAGACAGTAGTTTCAGATTCATGCTGTACCTCCAAAATTTTTTGTATTTTGTTGACCCGTTTTATTTCCGGCGGCACGGTGTACCGCAGAAAACCAGTTTAGACTTTTACGACCGGAAAACGGTCCGGCAGAACGATGCCCGCACGCTTATAAATTGCCGCGGCCCGTTCACAAGCCTCTTTCAAAATTGCCTCCTCATCAAGCGTCAGGATTTTTCTTTCACGCATGAGCCACTTGCCGTCGCACATCGTGGATTCAATATTGGCCGAATGCATCGCCGTGACCAGTGCGGCAATTTTATCGTTGACCGGCATCATGGATGGTCCGTGCGGATCAATGACGATCAAATCGGCCTTTTTCCCGGCTTCCAGACTGCCATACAGATTTTCATCGAGAAGCGCACGCGCGCCCCACTTTGTCGCCATGCGCAGGATATCCTGTGACGGGACCACCGTCGGATCGAGCCGCCATCCCTTATGAATAAGGCTGGTGAGCCACATTTCATCCACCATGTCCATGTGGTTGGAGGACGAAGCGCCGTCTGTGCCGATGGACGGCATCAGTCCCATCTGCAGCATTTTCGGAACGCGGGCAAAACCCAGCACCCGCATGGCCGACGCGGGATTGTGCGAGATCTTCACTTCCCGCTTCCGGAAGAGCTCCAGCTCTTCATCGGTCAGCCAGACCGTGTGTACCGCCAGGAGATTTTTATCCAGCACACCGAGCCGTTCGAGGTGCTTTACCGTCCCCTCGCCCCAGCGCGCATAGGTGTATTCCTTTTCTTCCTTTGCTTCCGCCACGTGCATGTGAATGCCGACGCCGTACTTGTCGGCAAGCTCTTTTGTGCGGACGCAAAGCTCATCGGTGTTGTTGAATATCGTCCGCAGGCCAAACCAGACCTGCACGCGCCCGTCAGCGGTATTGTGATATTTTTCGATATCCGCGACCTGCTGCTCAAGCTCCTGCTCCATCGTGCGCTGCCAGATCGGCGGGAGGCCTTCGCCGCAGTCCATCACCGACTTGGCGAGCTTTCCGCGCAGGCCGGACTGCTCCGTGGCCCGCGCCATGCCGGAGACGAACTGACCGCCCGGCTCGGCAAACGACGTTACGCCCGAGCGGATCAGCTCCAGGCTCGTCATGAGTGTGGAAACGTAGGAATCCTCCTCCGTCATATTGCTCTCAAAGGGCCACATTCTCTCGTGCAGCCAGCAGATAAAATTCACATCGTCGCCGACGCCGCGGGATATCTGCTGCGAGGTGTGGACGTGGGTATTCACAAATCCGGGCAGAACATATTTTCCGCGCAGGTCGATGACCTCCGCGTCGGGCGAGATCTTCGCCGGATCGACCCGGCCGACCGCCGTGATGCGGTCGTTTTCCACGAGCACCCCGCCGCCGTCAAACACGGTGTCGTTTTGATCCATGGAGACGATATAGCCGTTCTTCAAAAAAGTTTGCATGTTCTTCCTCCATTAACTTGATTCGATCGCAGAAAAATGATATGCTCACGCTACAACCTATAATGGTTTTAGGTTCAAGTCTTTTTTTCTGTTTCCGGAGCTTTTCTGATGTTCCTACAAAACCAATCGACAGTGCCGGAGAAAACTTGGGAGGTTTTATGAAAGAATTTTTGTCGATCGGCGAGCTTGCAAAAATTTTTGACATGGATGTGCAGCTCCTCCGCCACTATGACGCAAAAGGGCTTCTTGTCCCGCAGGTACGCAACAGCGAAAACAGCCGCCGGTTTTATCACTTTGACCAGGTCTATCCGCTCGCCACCATACGATATCTGCGCCGCCTTGGATACCCGCTCGCCCAGATACGGGATTTTCTCCATAACAACGCGCTGCGGGACAATCTTGAAATGCTCTCAGAACAGGCGGAAAAACTTCGCCGCCAATGCGACGAGCTGAACGCTACCATTCAGATCATCCAGCAAAAAGTGGAATTCATCGACCGGGAGCAATCCTCCAGCCAGAGAGGAAAGTTTTCCGTCCGGACGTTTCCGCGCCGCGCCTTTCTGCACATTGGCGATGAGATCAATCTCTTCACGCATGAGCTTTTTTATTTTTATCCTACCGTCGGCTTTTACCGCGGTGAGCGCAAATGGTTCGGCGCTCTGCTTTACGAAGACACCCCCGTGCAGGAATACCGTTTCCCCGAGCTGATGGCGGAGCAGGCTCTCTCCTATATTCCTGCGGGCGAGTATCTCTGCGGATATCATTACGGACCGTATCTCTCGATTCAGGACTCCATTGATCGTCTTTTCGAGGAAGCGAGCCGCCGGGAGCTGCGCGTGGATGACTGCGTGATCACGCCGAATATCGTCGATCAATGCTGTGAAGGCCATCCGGAAAACTACATTACCGGGCTGGAAGTCCGTATTTTGCCGGAAGAGGGCATAGCGGCGGAAGAACATCTGATGCCCGGCCCTGTCGGATAAAAAAACGGCCGGAGGCAGTATCACAAACTGCCTCCGGCCATTTTTGCAAATTGATTCACACAAACACAAGCTGCACGAGCAGCATGTAAACGACGGTTCCGGCGACGATGCTCAAAAGCGTATTCCGCCGCCAGACGTGCAGCAGCACGACGACCGCCGCGGCGATGATCTCCGGCAGGGCGTGGCTCGCGCCGGCAAGGTCCATATTCCGCAGGCAGTACACCACGAGCATGCTCATGACCGCGCACGGCAGGAGCTTCCCGAGCCGCAGTATCATGGCGGGCGTCTCCCGGCCGCCGCGGAACACGAGAAACGGCGCGAAGCGGATGAGCGCCGTGACGAGCGCGGAGACCGCAATGAGCAAAACGGCGTGCGTATTCATCATACGCTCTCGCCTCCCTTCTTCGTCCGGCGCGCGTCGAGCACTAAAAGACAGCAGAGCATGCCGCCCATCGTCGGCAGCAGGAAGCTGTCCGCGCCGAACAGAAGACGGCAGACGATCGAAACGCCGAGACCGATGAGCGCCGGGGCGTGATCCTTCGTCTCCAGCCACTGCTCGGTGAACACCGTGAGAAAGAGCGCCGTGAGCGAAAAGTCGATGCCGGTCGTGTTAAAATCCAGATACGCGCCCGCAAGCGAGCCGAGCGCCGTGCCGAGCACCCAGTAAAGCTGGTCGAGCAGTGAGATGCGGAAGCACTCCGCGCCGGTGAGATCCTCGCGCGCGGCGACGAGCGAATATGTCTCGTCCGTCAGCGAGAAAATGA
>OFML01000792.1_pt1 | contig 21412 bp, 14 predicted proteins | sample 1541831 | NCBI WGS metagenome assembly OFML01 (sample SAMN04209237, study PRJEB22552) | human gut metagenome | biome: gut; material: feces | host: Homo sapiens | place: USA: Oklahoma | reverse complement strand
CATCTTTACCAAGTTTACGACGAATCAGCTCTGTACCTGCGAGCATATTGCTCCACTGATCATCTCCACCGAACTCAAGGTTACATCCATAATTCTGGAACAGCTCGTAGAAGTCATATGCCTGCATGATCATGTAGTTGAATTCAAGGAAGCTGAGCCCCTTCTCCATTCTTTGCTTGTAGCACTCCGCTGTCAGCATTCTGTTTACTGAGAAATGAGGTCCTACCTCACGAAGTACATCGATGTAGTTCAGATCAAGCAACCAGTCTGCATTGTTTACCATAAGCGCTTTTCCATCAGAGAAATCGATGAAACGGCTCATCTGCTCTTTGAAGCAGTCACAGTTATGCTGGATCTGCTCCGGTGTCATCATGCTTCTCATATCAGTTCTTCCGGATGGATCTCCGATATATCCTGTACCACCACCAATCAGTGCGATTGGCTTGTTTCCTGCTTCCTGCAGACGTTTCATCAGGCACAGTGCCATGAAATGTCCTACATGAAGACTGTCTGCTGTCGGGTCGAATCCGATATAGAATGTAGCCTTTCCATTATTTACAAGTTCTTTGATTCTCTCTTCATCTGTTACCTGGGCGATCAGGCCTCTTGCCTGAAGCTCTTCATAAATTCCCATCTTTCTTCTCCTTCTCTTTTCGTTTTATTTTTCTGTAACTTCTACAGAATATTCATAACATGTCTCTTGGCACAAAAACTGTGACCAGTAGCATTAATAACGCATCATTCAGCTTGGCCTTTTTATATATCTGAAAAGAACTTTCCTAACATATAAAAAAGTCCTTACTGCATGACGCAATAAGGACGATCTATCACCGTGGTACCACCTTAATTCACTGACAACATTTTTTCGGATGTAAGTATAAAATTCTTACCTTTATGTCTGTCAGTCTCATTCGTGCAATAACGAGCACAACTCCGTCACAGCCTACTCTCTGTCTGATCTGCTGTCCATATCAATCGTTGAACTTTCATCATCAGATTTCGGTGTGAAGCTCCAGGATGTATTCGCAGTCAGTCATCTACGCGCCTCTCATCAACCGGCAGCTTTCTGTGTGTCCGCTCTGTCTGTTACTTGTTCCCTTCATAGCCTTCCATATATAACTTCTATATAAGAGTCAGAATAAACTCTCGTAGTCTTGATGATAGACTATTGTAATCCTTTTGTCAAGTAGTCTTGTATATATAACAAAGAATGTGCCTTGGCACATTCTGGCGCCTGCGGCGGTCGCTTGCGACACCTACCTTGTACGCCGCAGTGCGCATCCCTAGCGGAGCGTTTTTATATATTAGGAAAGAACTTTCCTAATATATAAAAAACGGAAGTGTCCCCGGCTCTTCGCCGATTCCACTTCCGCTTTTGAAAAGGGATTATTAATGTGTGTGTTATCCGTATTCTTTCACATCATTATCCCGGATAACCTAATTATCATTTAAACTTATTTGCAAAGTTTCTTGAACTCGTCAGCTACAAACTGAACTTTTGTTCCAATGATTACCTGAACGTCTTTCTGAGATGGACGAACAACACCTGCAACACCTGCAGATTTGATCTTCTTCTCATCAACCTTTGTGTAATCTTTGATTACAAGACGAAGTCTTGTGATACAGTTGTCGACAGACTCTACGTTATCTTTTCCACCAACACCCTCAAGAACGATCTTAGCTACTGTTGTGAAGTCATCGTTTGCAAGAACAACTTTTGTTTCATCATCATCGTCATCTTCACGACCTGGTGTCTTCAGATCGAATTTAACGATTGCGAAACGGAATACAACGTAGAATACGATGAAAGCTGCGATTCCAAGAGGAATGATAAGCCATGTCTTAGCTGCTGCCGGAAGGGAAGCAGAGAAGATAAGGTCTGTAAGTCCTGCTGAGAAGCTGAATCCTGCACGGAATCCAAGAGCTACTGTGATTACTGTAAAGATACCATACAGTAATGCGTATACAACGTAAAGTGCCGGAGCGAGGAACATGAATGCGAACTCGAATGGCTCTGTAACACCACAAACGAATGCGGAAATTGCTGCAGATGCGATAAGTCCGATTGCAACTTTCTTCTTATTGCTCTTTGCAGACTGAATCATAGCAAGAGCTGCTCCAGGGATACCAAACATCATACATGGGAAGAATCCTGACATGTACATTCCAAGACTCCAGGAAACGTCTGCAGATGTTTCTCCATTCCAGAAGTGTGACAGGTCTCCAAGTCCGATTGTATCAAACCAGAATACATTGTTCAGTGCGTGGTGCAGACCGAACGGGATAAGTAATCTGTTAAAGAATGCATAGATACCAGCTCCAAGAGCTCCCATTCCTTCGATTCCTTTTCCAAGTGCAACCAGTCCTGCAAAGAGTACCGGCCATACAAAGAACAGAACTGCAGATACAATAATAGAAACAACACCTGCAACGATTGCTACACAACGCTTACCACTGAAGAATGACAGCCAGTCAGGAAGCTTAGTTGATTTGAATCTGTTGTAGCAAAGTGCACCGATGATACCGGCGATGATACCGATAAATGGGTTTTCGATTTTGCTGAATGCGATAAATGCTGTTGATCCTTCTTCCAGTGTTCTAAGAACAGATACTGCTCCAGTAGAAAGAAGGTTTGTGATCATCAGCCAGGATGCAAGTGCAGCAAGACCTGCTGTACCATCATGGTCATCAGACATACCAACACCAACACCGATTGCAAAGAGGAGTGCCATATGATCGATCAAGGCACCACCAGCTTTTACAAGGAAAAATCCGATCTGCTGAACAATACCAGTTACATCTCCACCCTGCATAGTAGATTTACACATTGCGTATCCTAATCCCATCAGGATACCACAAATCGGAAGACAAGCAACAGGAAGCATAAGAGCTTTTCCTAATTTCTGTACGAATTTCATAGAATTCCCTCCTTAATAATCTCTCATTTTTAATCCCTTTTTATTTTAACCGGCAAATGAGTCCTCCGGTCAAAATCAACTCTGATCCTCCGGGTCTTCCACAAACCAGAGAACCATCTATGACAAAAGCGCCTTGCGCTAAAGTCCAATTTTACAGTAGCTGTTCCCTAATACAGCCATTTCTTTCGTTACCGTTCAAAGCAACCCTCTATTCGTCCTCCGAATCCGCCATCGCAACACGGCGGATATGGAGTGTCAGATACAAAACTTCCTCTCCTGACAGCTTGCAGTCTGCCGTCTTTTCTATGTAATCTGCAACTTTTCTGCTGCAAGAATACTCTCTCGGATACTTTCTCTGCATCATCTCTGTAATCTCGTTCTCTTCCTCTTCAAGTAACTCCTTGCGGTAAATCCTCTGAAGAAGGAACTTCACGTGTGTCAGAAATCTTTCATAATGCAATGAGCCTTCATCCATCTCAATCCCAAGTTCTTCTGCTACGATTCCAAGAATCTCTTTCATCTGATTCGGAAATCGTACCGCATCCCGAATATCAGTCCCATACTCTGCGTTGACAAAATGTAATGCAATAAATCCTGCTTCGTCCTCAGGCATCTCTACATTCAGTCTTTTTTTCACAAGTTCTACCGCATATCTTCCGAGTTCAAATTCCTGTGGATAAAATCTTTTAATCTCCCACAGCAACGCATTCTCAAGATGAATCCCCTTTTTACAGCGGCTGATTGCAAAACTGATATGATCTGTCAATGTAACATAGATGCTCTGATTTAACTTCAGCTTCATTGTCTTCTTTGCATGGGAAATGATCTCATTGGAGATCTGAACCTGCTCAAGCGGCATCTTCGCCAGCAATTCCTTGAGCTGCCCTGCTATGCTCTGACTCTTGATGCGGAAAATCTTCTCAACCTTCTCCACCGGAACTTCCTGCCCCCGCTTCATCTGGAATCCGATTCCCCGTCCCATGATAACAACTTCTAAGCCTGTTTCGTCAAATGCAGATACAATATTGTTATTAATTATTTTGTCTATAACCATCCGATTGGCCTTTCTCTAACTTCGGGAAAATCTCCCTCATAATAAAAAAGCCAAACTTTAAGGCATCCCCCTTGATTCCTTCGGTGACGCTCATAAAATCTGGTTTTGCCTGCCTAACAGTAACAATCCTTCTTTAATGATAACAATTCGTCAATGTTATCTCTTTTCTACGTGATTCAGTATAACAAACCTGCACATAAAAGTCAATCAAATATTTTACATTTTGTTAATAATATTTATACTTTTTTTATATTTTTATATATTCTGCGATTCTTTTCGTTATTTTTTACAAAAACAAATTTCAGACATACTCTTTTCTTCGGATCTCTGTCTGAAATTTGGTTTTGCCTACTGACAATCACCACACTGTCTAGTGTAACAGCGAAACGGTTCATTGTCAACCTTTACAAAAAATTATTTGCTTTTTTCATCAAGGTAGTCAATTTTAACAAGTGTTAGTCCCTGTGGTGGAACTGTCATTCCTGCTGCCTGGCGATCCTTTGCCTCAAGAATGGCCGGAATCTGTTCCGGAGCAATTGCTCCTCTTCCGACTCCGATCAACGTACCTGCAAGGATTCGGACCATATTGTAGAGGAATCCATTTCCACGGACACGAATTGTAATAAGCTCTTCCTCTTTCTCTACTTCCAGATCATAAATCGTGCGAACCGTATCTTCCACCTGAGTATGAACATTACAGAAGCTCTTAAAATCATGTTCCCCTTTCAGATATCCTGCTGCTTCTCTCATCTTCTCAAGATCCAGGTCAAAAGAAACATGGTACGTGTCTCTTCTTCTCATCGGATCCGGAAACTTGCTGTTCAAAATCTTATATTCATATGTTTTCTCTGTATCACAATGTCTCGGATGCCAGTCTGCTGCCACATCATCTGATGCCACAACCACAATGTCTTCCGGAAGCAGTGGGTTCAATGCATAAGCAAACCGGTCTGCCGGGATTGTAGACTCTGTGTCAAATACAGCAACGTTTCCCTTCGCATGGACTCCAGCATCTGTGCGGCTTGCCCCGATCACGATAATCTCTTCCTTCGTAAGTCTGGAGATTGCCTGATTCAATTCACCTTCAATCGTCGGCACTTCCGGCTGCACCTGCCAGCCACAGTATGCTGTCCCGTCATACGCCACTCTCAATCTGATTCTTCTCATATCTGTTCTTTCTCCTATACTATGAGAAACACGCTCCGCGAGTTTCTCAAGTTATCGCGGCAGTCGCCAAGGTCTCGTGCAAGCACGGACTTTGACTCGTTGCTCGCGTAAATAAAAGGGACAGAAATATCCGTCCCTCTTCTCTATTTATTTTATTCTAAAAAATCCACAATTTAAACTGCACAAATCTTCCGATCACTACAATCGCAATCAGATATCCCATTGTGATTGCATAAGCAAGTCTGTCCTGATAATGATATTTCAAAGGCTTCATCTTTGTACGCCCCTCGCCACCATGATAACAGCGGGCTTCCATTGCCATCGCCAGATCATTCGCTCTTCGGAATGCAGACACAAAAAGCGGAACAAGGATCGGAATCATTGCCTTTGCTCTCTGGATAATATTTCCTGATTCAAAATCAGCTCCTCTTGCGATCTGCGCCTTCATGATCTTGTCTGTCTCTTCCAGCAGAATCGGAATAAAACGCAGTGCAATAGACATCATCATCGAAATTTCGTGTACCGGTACATGGATTCGGTTCAGTGGATGAAGCAGCTTCTCCAGTCCATCCGTCAGTCCGTTCGGAGTCGTTGTAAATGTCATCAAAGAAGATCCTGCAACAAGCAATACAAGACGAACTGCCATGAACACAGAAGTACGAAGTCCTGTCTCTGTGATTGTAATGATTCCCCAATGGAATAACACTGCACCGCCTCTTGTAAGGAACAAGTTCATAGCCACTGTAAACAATAACAAGATCACAATCGGCTTAAGTCCTTTTCCGATAAACTTTGCCGGGACTTTAGAAACGTGAATCATGCACGCAAGAAATACAAATGCCAATGCATATCCAAGCACACTGTTCTGCACAAATAAAGAAATCAAAAAGATCAGTGTGCAGACAATCTTCACACGCGGATCCAGTCTGTGAATCGGACTCTGCGCCGGATAATACTGTCCTATCGTAATATCTCTGATCATGACTGCACCTCCTGTCTCTTCTTCAGGAAGTTGTAGATCTCGTCCGCAGCCTCTTCCACAGTTGTCGCATCTGCTGATACATCAAATCCTTTTTCTTTCAGGTCATGCATTACATATGTTACCTGTGGTGCTGCCAGTCCAACAGCCTCAAGCTCTTTATAATGGCGGAACACTTCTTCCGGTGTACCGTCAAGCATCTTTTCTCCATCATTCATCACGATCAGGCGCTCCACGTATTTCGCAACATCTTCCATGCTATGGGAAACAAGAATTACTGTCATTCCGGTCTTCTCATGAAGCAATTTTACCTGATCTAAAATCTCATCTCGTCCCTTCGGATCCAATCCGGCAGTCGGCTCATCCAGAACAAGTACCTTCGGATGCATTGCAAGAATTCCCGCGATTGCCACACGACGCTTCTGACCTCCGGATAATTCAAATGGGGACTGCTTATAATATTTCTCCGGAAATCCTACAAGCTTCAAGGCTTCTCTTGCCTGCTTCTCGCACTCTTCCTTGGAAAGTCCCTGGTTCTTCGGTCCAAAACACACATCGCTTAACACATCAACTTCAAACAACTGATACTCTGGATACTGGAACACAAGTCCTACCTGTGTACGCAGTTTCTTCATATCATATCCGTCCTCGTAAATGTTCTGTCCCTCATAAAGTAATTTCCCTGAGGTTGCTTTCATCAGACCGTTCAAATGCTGGATCAAGGTTGATTTTCCCGAACCCGTGTGTCCAATGATTCCGACGAACTGTCCCTGCGGGATCTCAAGACTGACATCCTTCAGCGCATGATGCTCATATGCAGTTCCCGGGCTATATACATAACTGATATTTTCTAACTTAATTGACATAAGGCATCCACCAATTCTTCCCTTCTAAGAATTCCTTTCGGCAGCGGAACTCCTTTTTGAATCAATGCGTCTGCCAGCATTGTCACCTGTGGTACATCCATACGGTACTTCTTGAGTTCATCCACCCGGCTGAAGATTTCTTTCGGTGTACCATGCATCACCACATGCCCTTCATCCATTACAAATACCTGATCCGCATCGATCACTTCTTCCATATAATGTGTGATCAGGATCACCGTAACATTCTTCTCTTTTCGAAGCTGCTCTACCGCTTCAATCACTTCTTTTCGTCCATTCGGATCAAGCATCGCGGTCGGCTCATCAAGCACGATACATTTTGGCTCCATCGCGATCACTCCTGCGATTGCCACCCTCTGCTTCTGGCCGCCGGACAGTTTATTCGGAGAATCCTTTCTGCGCTCCAACATACCGACTGCGCGCAGACTGTTCTCTACCCGTTTCCAGATCTCATCCGTAGGAACTCCTAAGTTCTCCGGACCGAATCCTACTTCCTCTTCCACAACAGTTCCGATAATCTGGTTATCCGGATTCTGAAATACCATACCGGCGCTCTGTCTGATGTTCCAAAGCTCATTCGGATCTTTCGTATCTCTTCCGTCCACCCACATCGTTCCACCTGTCGGGACAAGAATCGCATTCATATGCTTCGCCAGGGTAGACTTTCCTGAACCGTTGTGTCCAAGAATCGCCACAAAAGACCCCTGCGGGACATCAATGTCAACTCCGTCAATGGCGCGATGGGATCCGATCACATTACCTTCTTCGTCTCGTTTATCATACTCAAATACAAGCTTTTCAGCACGTATCATTCCCATGGAATATACCGCCTTTCTTATTATAAAAATGCATAAGAAAATAAAACTTTCTAATGTCTCTGTATCGTTATTAGTTGCATAAGGCGAACTGCTGAAAAGCAATTCAAAATTTATTTTACGGTATCGCAAAAAGATTTGCAAGCATGCATACAGTAAAATACAGTAAAATGCGAAAATTTAGTTATTACAGCACCTTTCGTCCATTGAACCTCCATTCCGATTATGATATTCTTATCTTATTAGAATATAGAACAGAACGAACCTCGATTACTGTTCTGAGTAATACTAGAATGAGGAGGCACATATTATGTCAAAATACGTTATGGCATTAGATGCCGGAACCACAAGTAACCGCTGCATTTTATTTAATAAAAAAGGGGAAATCTGCAGCGTCACACAGAGAGAATTTACACAACATTTTCCGAAACCGGGCTGGGTTGAGCACGATGCAGATGAGATCTGGGCAAGCATGCTCGGAGTTGCTGTGGAGGCTATGAACATCATCGGCGCAGAACCTTCTGATATCGCTGCAATCGGTATCACGAACCAGCGCGAGACAACGATCGTGTGGGATAAAAATACCGGCGATCCTATCTGCCACGCAATCGTCTGGCAGTGTCGTCGTACTGCTGAATTCTGCGATTCTTTGAAGGAAAAAGGACTGACAGAAAAGTTCCGTCAGAAAACCGGCCTTGTACTTGATGCTTATTTCTCCGGAACAAAGATCCGCTGGATTCTCGACAACGTTCCGAAAGCAAGAGAACGTGCCGAGCGCGGAGAACTGCTCTTTGGTACAGTAGAGACCTGGCTGATCTGGAAACTGACGAAAGGCGCAGTACATGTTACAGACTACTCCAACGCATCACGAACCATGCTTTTCAATATCAATACATTAGACTGGGATGACGAGATTCTCGAAGAACTTCAGATCCCACGCTGTATGCTTCCGACACCGAAGCCTTCCAGCTGCATTTACGGAGAGACAGATCCTTCCGTCCTCGGCGGAGCGATTCCGATCGCCGGTGCTGCCGGAGATCAGCAGTCTGCACTTTTCGGTCAGATCTGCTTTAAACCGGGAGATGCGAAGAATACTTACGGAACCGGATGCTTCCTTCTGATGAACACCGGAGAAAAACCTGTCTTTTCCAACAACGGCCTTGTCACCACGATTGCCTGGGGACTTGACGGAAAGGTTACATATGCTCTGGAAGGTTCTATCTTTGTTGCCGGTGCGGCAATCCAGTGGCTGCGTGATGAATTGCGTCTGATTGATTCCGCTGACGATTGCGAATACATGGCAAAGAAAGTGAAAAATACAAACGGCTGTTATGTTGTACCTGCTTTCACCGGACTCGGTGCTCCCTATTGGGATCAGTATGCCCGCGGAACGATCGTAGGCCTGACACGTGGGGTAAATAAATACCATATCATCCGTGCGACCCTCGAGTCTCTCGCTTATCAGGCATATGACGTCCTGACTGCCATGAAGGCAGATTCCGACATTAATCTTGCCTCCCTGAAAGTAGACGGCGGCGCAAGCGCAAATAACTTCCTGATGCAGACACAGGCTGATCTGATCAACGCACCGGTCCACCGCCCGGTCTGCGTTGAGACAACTGCTATGGGAGCTGCTTATCTGGCTGGTCTTGCAGTCGGCTACTGGAACAGTCTTGAAGAAATCAAAGAGAACTGGGCGATCGATCAGATCTTTGAACCTTCGATTGATCCGGAAGTCCGCGAAAAGAAACTGAAAGGCTGGCACAAGGCTGTCAAATATTCCTTCGACTGGGCAAAAGAAGATTAACATTTTTATATCTTTGAAAACGAATCTCTATATAAAGAGCATATAGAAAAACTGCTGTCCGTCTGTTGTTCACGAATCCCGCAAGCAACAGTTCAGACAGCAGCTTTTTACATTTCATATTCTTCTCTTTTATTTACAACTCATCAAGACTTTCCTTGAATCCCTCTCCAAGCACCTCACTCGTCTCAGTGAACATTACAAACGCAGAGTCATCTACCTGGTAAACTGCATTTTTCACAAGATACGCTTCTGACTTGGAACATGCACAGAGCAGAACATTTCTCTTACTCTTTGTATAAGTACCCATTCCTTCCAAAGATGTCACACCACGGTCGGTGATTCTTCCAATCTCTTCCGCTGTTTCCTCTCCCTTCGATGTAACAATGATTGCAAGTGTTCCTGCACCGATTCCGTAAAGAATCTTGTCGATCACCATAGAACAGACAAATACTGCGATCAATCCATAAAGAACTGAGTCAACATCACCGAATACCGGCCATCCAATTAAAATAATGATCAAGTCGATCAACAACGTCAGTCGACCAAGAGACATATGTGGTCTCTTCTTTTTGATCGTCATAGTCAGGAAATCTGCTCCGCCCGAAGAAGAACCTCTCATATAGAAAAGAACCATCCCAAGTCCAAGCAATGCTCCCGAGTAAATCGCTGCAAGCAGACGCTGCCCTGTGTAGTATGGGAACATCGGAAATACAAGATCGACAAAAATAGTTGAAATAATCATTGTCCTTGCAGTCTTCATCAAAAACCGCTTTCCTACTGTCTTGTAACTGATGATGACCAGTGGAATATTCAGTATCAACGTCATTGTACCAACCGGAAGATTCCATAACTTGTTCATGATCAAGGCAATACCTGAAATCCCTCCAGGCGCAAAGTTTCCACCCTCTGCAAATGTATAGATTCCGGCACCAAACAAAATACTTCCTATAATATCATACAAAATATCCACTGCAAGCTCTTTCTTCGGATGCTCTGCTCGCATCTTTTTATTCTCCATCATACCATTTCCCTCTCGTTTACATCTTATTTTCTATTCTGTCGCTTTTGCGTTCGGATAAATCTTCTCCATCTTCGCATCATCGTAATGCTCATCTGCCCATTTCTGAATGCTGTTTTCCGCTACAACGCCCTTTCCACGTTCGTCATAACGAACAAGTGCAATACATGACACAGCCACATTGCAGACCATGAAAATGATCAAAAACCAGGTGAGCAGTTTTCCTGTCAGCATCGGGATTTTCTCAATCCATGCGGAAATGTGCGGATAGATCTTCTTAAACCAGACAACTGCTGCAATTCCCCAGAAGAAGCAGTATAATAAGTTGATTCGGCCTCCTAAGTTAAATGGAATCTCGCTATAGTCCCAAAATACTTTCCCGAATACAATTTCCGTAAATACACTACAAAGATATTCGTATGCTCCGCCGAGCAGTGTACCGATGATAAATAAGAAACTGTCGCTCTTATCTTTATATTTGTAAAGCATCGCTGTCACAAGTGCGATTGCCAGTCCCCAGACAATACTGAACGGTCCCCAGACCACACTGGAGCGACTCATCCACACACCTGCCGTGATTCTGCAGAAAATCGTCTCTGTAATGTCTCCAAGAAATGCTCCTACAAAAAACAACAGCACGATCTTATAGAACCCACAGCCTGCGGCAAATACTTTTCCCTTCTCCGCTTTCTCTTCCTTGCGGATCAGTTCCATCGCTTTTGGATACGCTTTTTGGATACGTTTCCCAACCCATCCGGAAATCGCACTTCCAAGCTTATTGCTGACTTTATCCAGACCTTCATTCGTAGCTTCCCACCGCGCGAGGTTCTTCCCTTTTCCACGAAGCAGCAGATAAGATCCGAGGATATCCACAACCAATACTCCAAGAAGAACCAATACAAGAATCTTCATCAGGAACAGAGGCAACATTTTAAATACTATGATCGCAAATCTGTTTCCCCAGCGGATTCCGAGATATCCAAGGGCACCCCAGACAAGAGAAGCCGGGATACAGATATATCCGTCCAGATTCCATTTGATCCTGGAGTAATCCCACCATCTGGCTTTAAATGCCTTCTCGATCAAATGCCCTGCAACCCATTCAATCACTGTAGCATAAATCGTCGCAAATAAAAAAAGCCAGACTCCTCTTAGCTCCTGTAATCCAAATGTCATGAACAGAGCGGCAATACCGTAGATCACACAGAACGGCCCATTCACCAGACCTCTGTTCGCAAATTTCTTCTGTTTTACTGTTGCAGCTGCTGTCTCCAGCACCCATCCTAAGAAAGAATAGATGAAAAACAGCCAAAGCAGTTCATACCATGTAAAACGAATCATTGCTCCATCTCCTTTGTACCATGTTTTCATTCACATCTTTCTTAGTATAACGCATCTCAATGCTTTTTCCTAGGGATAAATCCAAAAATAAATAATACTCCAATCAACCCGATTCCAACATAACCGGCTTTCCTCCATAACGTATCTCTCGCGATCAGACGCTGATCTTCCTCTATCGCTTCCGTTCTGTTCTGCTCGGAAGTGGTGATAATCTCTTGCTGGCTGCTGTCCGCATCCTTCGCTGCATCAACTGCTGCCTCCGGCTGTGTTCCAACCTCATCACAATACACAACATATCTTCTGGAATTCTGCGTATAAGGATGACATGTCATCAAAGTCACCATATTCCGCCCCGGCTGAATCATGATCTTGTCACTCTCATCCGGCAGGATAATCTCAATCTCCGACACACGATACGTCAATGTTTCCTGACAGTTTTGTATCGTCAGTTCATCTCCGATCTCCAACCGCTCGATCTCGCGGAACATCGGAATCCCCTTCCATCCTCGGTGCGCTGCGATCACACAATTGCTGTCTGTCCCCTGCACCGGAAATGATGTCTGCCCAAGCATGACCGCACCTCTCGCCATCTTCTCCTGCGTTGCGCCGAGATATAATGGCAATGTCACATCCATCTTCGGAATATCAAGAATCCCGATCATCCCGTCATCAATCCCATACTTCGACAGATCCAATGTCTCCTGCTCGTAAGACCATGGATCAGTCAGTCCTGACTGACCATCGGAAAAGATCTGCTGATTATATGACTGCATCTCCTGATAGAGCTGAGCGTTCTTCGGAATCTGATTGGAATCGGCAGAGGTAGAGTCTGTCTCTTCACTACTTTTATCCTGCTGGCTTCCTTCCACCTCTTCTTTAAAATGTTCCACTGCTTTCTCGTTTTCCTTCTGCAATGCAACCTTTTGTAAATCTGGGATTGCATACACAAACAAACCTCCAAGATACAGAATTATCAGCATAATTGCCATCAGCGTTCTGTTCTTTTGCTTTTTCTTCTCCTTCTTTTTCCTGCTTTTTTGCATGGTTTCTTTTCCTTCTTCTCTTTTTCATCATAAATCGCAACTTCTGATTTATTCTTTTTCCCAAACTTGCGCACAATCACATTGATCAGAACAACCAGAATCACTGCAAAAAGAATGCCTTCTATAATGGCTTTTTCGTACATTGCTTTCCAGCCACCGCCATCCGGACCTTCCTCTGCCTGTCCTGCTGCCTCATCACTCACATCCTGCGTATATTCTGTTCGAATGCCTCTTACCAAAAGACGATGTGAATTAATCCCATAAGGTGTACATGTCACCAATGTTGCATAATCATACCCCGGAACGATTTTCAAATCATCTGTTTCCGATGGCTCAACAACCTTAATCTGATCCACCTTATATGCCAATGTCTCATTCAGCACATGAATAAGAAAAATATCCCCTTCTTTTACAGATTCCAGCTTCGTAAATATTTCCGCTTCCGGAAGTCCTGTATGCCCGGAAAGTACTGTATGCGTACTCTCTCCACCAATTGGAAGAGATGTCCCCTCCAGGTGACCAACACCTTTTGCTAACACTTCTTCTGATGTGCCATGGTACACCGGCTCATACACATCAATCCTTGGAATCTCAATATACGCCATAATTCCATTTTTCTCAAGATTCAATGCTGAAATATAATCTGCTGACATATCATCTGCCGCATCCGGATCAAATGGATCCGATATAACAACTGTATTGCTCAAACTGTCATTGTACTGCTTTGCTTTTTCTTTCGCTTCCTCAATCTCTGCATCTGACAGCTTCTCCATCTCTTCATTATATTCTGTAAGAATCTGATCCTGCTTTCTATCCTGTAATATATTACTGATAAACGGATAACTCAAAACGCCGATTCCACAAAGCAGAATCAGCACAAGAAAGATATTAATTATTTTATTTTTCATTTTCCTGCTCCTTCCCTGTATTTGAAAACAAGAAATGTACTTTCTCACTTTCAAATACAGGGAAACAGTCATTTCTGTTTCCCTGTGTAGTATTAATTACGTATATGAGAGTATCTAATTAATTATTTGGATCTTTTTCTCATAAATAAGAGTGATCCTGCAGCTGCAACGATTGCGATACCTGCGATTGTAAAGAGTGCAATACCTCTTCCACCTGTAGCCGGCAGGTTGAATCCCTTGCTGTTGACTACTGTGAGTGGGACTTTAGCTGTAGCACTTCCGCTATCTTCAATCATTGTAACTTCTTTACCGCCTACAGTTGCTGATACAACACCTTTTGCAACTTCATCTGCTTTATTAGACGGAGTAATCACAATCACTACTGGATTTTTCAGAAGTACATAGCCTGCGTTTGTCTCTGTCTCTGTCAACTGGTATGTACCTGGTTTTAAACCTCTGATGTGAATTTCTCCTTTATTGTCTGTTGTTACTGTACTAGATGCTTTAGTGTCATTTGATGGGTAATAAGCATCTCCAGATTTCAAAACTTTAATTTCATTAGTACCATCTGTTAATTTAAATTCTACTCCTTCAAGTAGCTTTGTACCTTCGCCCTTTTTCAGAAGGTCAATTCCGTATGTGAATACTTTAGTGTCTTTATGCTCTGTTTCTCTTTTAACATCACCTGTATATGTTACAAAAACATCATTTGTATTTCCACTCTGTCCAAGAACTGCATTTTCGTTTAATGTTGCTTTATATGTAATTGTAAAGTTCGGTGTTGTATTTGGGGCTAATTCTTTGCAATAGTTGTCACTGTCAAATGTAATTGTAATAGTTGTAACATTTGTAGAATTATCTTTATTAGCATTAACAGTATACATTGTCTTATCTACAACGACGTCGCCATTTAATACTTTGATATTATCTGCATTATTTACAAATGTTAACCCTTTGCTCATTGTATCTGTTACAACTAAAGACTCTAATCCATTCTCACCTACCGGAATGCTATAAGTTACTTTGTAATTAATTGTATCTCCGATATTAGCAGTTGTGCTTGCTTTTTCACCATCGTCTTCCACAATTTTCTTATCAATCGTATCTTCACCTGTTGAGTTCTTTGGATATACCTTTAACGCTGTTACTGGCTTTCCATCATTTCCAGTAAATGGTAAAGAAACGAGGAATGGAACAGAAACTTTTGTTACGTTAACTTTTGTTTTTCCATCACTTGCTAACACTGCATTTGTAGCATCTGTTTCTGCAAAAACGTATAACTTATGCAGAGATAGCCCTTCAAATTTAGCTTCTCCTGTTGTTTTTACTGTTGACTTTTTATTAGCATTATCTGCATTCTCTTTTACAAACTTAATCGTATCATTTTTATGAGTTTTAATCGCATTATTTAATTCAGTTTGTGTAAAATTTGCACTTGCCTTTGTTTTATCAATACCAATTGCTTCCAAAAACTTACCATCTGTCACCTTATACTGTATCTCTGTTTTTGAAGATTTTCCTTCCGCAGTATCTACCTGCACTCTGTCACCAACTTTTACATAAGCAAACTCAACATTTTGCAATAAATCCTCTTCTTTTTCATTTGGTGCTTCACCTGTATACTCCTCTGGTGACAATGTCTTCCCAGCTCCTGTATTACTCATATACTTCGTAATCGTAACACTTCCTGTTTCCGGCTCTGCCGCAAATGCCATCACTGACATGCTACTCATTACTGTTGCCGCCGCAAGTGCTGCCGCCGCAAATTTTTTCAAAACATTTTTCTTCATTGCTCTCTTCTCCTTCTTTTTTTTCTAAATCTATTCAAAGGGACTCCCTATTCCCTACGAATACTGGTTCATTGATTCTTTTAGCCTCTCCTTGAAACTCTCTTCTTTCTGCTTTTCTTTCTTGCTGTTAACAAGTAACCACCCACCAGAACTGCTGTAATTCCGATTACGATAAATTTGAAAATTCCTTTATTTCCACTTGCCGGAAGATCGAATGCTTTATCATTAATGATAGTGTAAGTAAGGTTCCATGTCACACCATTTTCCGTTACTTTATTTCCATTCACTATATCTCCCTTATTATACTTATATGGAAGTGTAATCTTAATCGGCTCTTTTAAGAGCACATAACCGGCTTTTGTCTTTACTTCTTTCAGATAATATGTAATCGGAGTTTCTTCCGTTCCCGTGATAATATTATTAAAAATTAATTCCCCATTTGTTCCGGTAGTACCTGTTAGATTATTTCCTAAGTAGTCTTTTGCAACTTCCGTTGTATCAGGATCTGTATAAAGCGTAAACTTTGCACCTTCTAAGAAATCATCTTTTCCGGTCTTCTTTATAATCTTCAATGTACCAGTTTTTTTATTTGTTATATCAAAACTGCTATCTTTATATTCCGGATAATATCCTGCTATTTGCTTTATATGTTCTGGAGTCTGTGGATTCGGTTCCACTCCACCTAGTTCATCCTTACTTTTTAAAGTTCCCAATTCTACAACCCTGTACTGATACTCTTGTTGAGAAGTCGCTGCATCATTCACATATTTCAATAATCCTGTAAATGTATACTCCCAATTAGCATTACGCTTAACAACCTGATTTGGAATCGCATTTCCTGACTTATCTTTTGCTTGTTCATATTTTTGAGTAATTGGATTAAACCACTGAATCTGAACAACAATGTTATCAGGTGTATCTGCTGTCTCTCCACCTTCCCAAGTCTTCGTTCCGGAAATAGAAATCAATGGTGTAACTGTATTCACAAATTTAACCGCCGTGCTAGCTAAATTGTTATCCTCATCCGCTTCTACAATTCCTGTAACGACATTGTTCTCTGCTTTGACATTCTTGTCATTTCCCTTATTTGAAACTTCAACTTTTTCCAGGCTATAATTGGCATCATTTGGTATTACTTCATAAATCGTATAATCGGTACCTGCCGGAATTCCTTGAATCGTTGTATCCTGTCCTGCTTTCAATTCAATTGTCTGCGTAATAACATCTTTTCCTGTATTCGCTTCCAGTTTCATTCCTGCGACATTTCGGTACTCGATTATAAACTTATACTTTCTTTCTGTATGAGTTTCTGACTCTCCCGTGCTTAATTCTTTTTCCAAAGAAATAGAACCTGTCCGCAGCTTATTCACGTATTTCGCTTTCAAATCAATCACTGCATTTTTACTATCAGGATTAGCATAACTTCGGAATACAATCGTTGATTCAATAGGTTTTAACTCTGTCTTGCTCGTCTCTGTTCTTCCGTCATTTACCTCATATCCTGATTGATTTTCAACAGATTTCTGTCCGCTACCGGTTACTGTAGTAGAATTTGTAGAAGTTAAATAACTTGGATCTACAATTGCTCCATTTTCATACAACGACCACGTTGTAGTAAATACATCCGGTGAAACATTTTTCTCAGCAATGGAAAGATAACTTCCTCTTCTAAACTGATCACTGAATACTGCACTTTCTTTATTTCCAATACTAAGAAGTCCATCACTGTAGATGATTGTATCTCCCTTTGTATTCTGATAATATGAACCATTCACTGGTTCTAGCTTCTTTGAATTAATTGAACCATAATCCGGAATGTCTTTTTGTTCTGTTGTAAACCCTGTCTTCTCACCGCTGGCCGGCTTTACAAATGAAAACTTATCAAGATAAATCGTCACATCATTCCAGTAAGCAAATTGGATTTCTTTCACTTTGCTGAAATTAAATCCACTTCTCTTTCCAGCATCTAATATTTTTTCTTTTAATTTTTCGAGATCGATTCGTATTGTCTTCCAGGTTTGTTTATCAATATTGTTATTTCGTCCATTGTAAGTAAGGAAGCTTGCCCATGCTCCTATCCTTGTTCCATCGTCATCTACTAATGCAACAAATGGATCTGTTCCCGATGTATTTTCGTCTGTGTTATATACATCAAACTGTAAATATTTATACCTATTTGAATCTGATGCATCAAATGTATTACCATTACCATCTTTTGCCTGGATTTTTACCAATCTTAAATCTGTTGTTGATTGAGGATCTGTTGCATTCTTTTTGCCCGGATAATAGCTGGTTATAATGTTTCCTTTCCCGCTATCTGTAGGATCTTCTTTTACTTCAACTTTTGAGTTGTACGCCTCTGTTCCTGAAATAGTCTTTAAATTTGAATAATCATTAAATTCTTCCTTTACCTCCGGGCTGCTAGGCTCAGACACATCTTTAGGATCTCCACTTGTTGCAAGATTTTTTATCTCAAAATCAAATGTTCCGACATCTGCTAAGGCATTTTTGAAAATCTCATTTGCTCCTGTTGTATCAACTTCTTTTTCTACAGTGAGCTTATTCTCCTGTGGGAAGTTGAAAGTGATTTTCATATTTGATTCCCAAAGTCCACGCTCCATGTAAAACATGGTGAGTGTATGTTCTTTTGTGAAATACTTGTTTGTGACTAATTCTTTAGGAAAATCTTTCTTTACTTCTCCGTCAGAGATGCCTCCTGAACTGGAGTTCTTTGCACTACTAACCGTAGCCATTTTATTTGCGAAATCTATTTTTCCTGTTACCACAGCATGATCTCCACCAATATCAAGAACCAGTTGGCCATCGATGAATACCCATACATCATCATCACCGGAAAAGTTAAATTCAATTGGCACTCTTTTATTATCAGAATCAAGAACCGTTCCATCCGATGTAAGCCGGAACTTCAAATCAAACTTTTGTCCAAATCCATAATTTAATCTAGAAGCATCACCTGATTGATCTCTAGAAGCATCACCTGATTGATCACTTGAATTCAATGGGAAGTAGTTTCCATCACTTGTTTCTGCTGTCGTTGTACGTCCCCTTACTGGGTTAGTATTTGATTGTAAGAAATATTTATCTGTATCATCATATTTTAATTGAAGATTTTTATTGCCTACTTCGTCATCAGCACTGTCAAAAGTCCAGTACATTCCCTTTTTTACAAATGGAAATGTTACATTTTCATATACTTTTCCAAGTACTGTATTTTTAGAATTATTTCCATTTAAAAAATCTTTGTCAAAAAATGGAGCTAGTACCGTTCCATTACTTTCTGTTTCTAATTGTAGACTATTATTATTTAACTGATCTGCAACCAATCCCTGGGTGGCATTATTTCCATTTGGTAATGGTTTTTTTGAATCCCATCTTCCCCACATAGAGTTATTCTCGTAAAAGAATTTTTCGTTACTGCTATCAATATTGTAACCAAACAACCCCATTGTTTTAGCAATATCATTAAAATGTGAATCTGAATAATTCTGAAAATTTCCCCAGTATAATGGTGACTTTGCTTGATTTTTTTGATAATAATCACTCAACGCCATGTTGAACTGACGGAACGGCTGATAGATTCTGTTATTTGTTACATCACCTTGTTTTGGATAGTTATCTCTGTTTTTTCCGTTCAGTTCATAATCTGAGTAGTAATCATAAATTGTCGTATTTACATATAAATTATCAGCATCTCTTTTTTCTGTTGCATTTGGTACATCTACAACCGTTGCATTCTTTCCTGTTTCTGCATCTCTTACTGTATATGCCTCTCCCCAGTAACCGCCACGGTTTCCTTGAGTGCCTTGATAGATAATGTCGTCACTTGAATCTCCGTAATAACATGGTTTTGTCATTTTTTCCGGAATATCTACTAAATCTGTCGCATCACCATTTGCTGCTACGTTCGTATCACTTACTAGATATGCAGCAAATCGTATTTTTGTATATCCCTTTGGAAGAGTTACTTTATATACATCTTTATAATTTTCGTCTGGTACTTTTTGCATTATAGCTATATAAGGATAAGGTGTAGTACCATCTGTAGCATAGATGTAAATTGAATCATTCTCTGAATGTGGAATTCCTTCTCCTTTATTCTTTACATTTTCTGTACCAGCATAAGATAATTTAGATAATGTAGCGTCATAATATACTGTTATTCCATCTGCAACAAGTGGTGTTTCGTTATACTCCCCCTGTTGTGCTTTCGCTCTTTCTCCTGATTTTTCTCCTGTCAATTTAAAACATGGTGAATTCTTTGTCCAATCAACATCTAAATCTACTGTTTGTTTTCCACTACTCCAATCATCAGTACCTACTAAAAAAATCACATGATTCCATGGCTTATTAAAGATGATTTTCCAAATATTCTTTGGACCTGATTCAGGTACTTTATACATCTGCTGAAAGCCCATCTTGTCACTATCACTATTAAATGCATATACAGAGATTTGTGTTGCATTATCCCAACCAGTATCACCTATTGTACTTTGCTCAAAATACAGTGTATATACTCCTGTTTCTGACACCGTATTAATATTATTTTCTCCGTCCGTATCCTCATCCGCAGCTTCGCTTTCTGATTGACTTACTGCCTGGCCTTCCCAGACAACTGTCGCTTCATTCTCTTTGCTCTCGTCTGCTCTCTTAGCTGCTTTTGTGATATCCTGCTCCTCTTCGAATGCCTTTGCCTCAACCAGCACTTTCTTTGTATAGCTTGCTTCATCTGTACGATACTGAAGCTGCATATCAAAGTTGATTGCTATTGCATCTGCCGGCATTGTGATCTGCAGATATTTAGAAGTAACTGTTCCATTATCGTCCTTGTCGTTCTTCCACTCTGCTGTTGGACTTGCCTTTGTTCCATTATTAAGAGTCACTGAATCTTTCAATGTCTCATCGATTGTTTTCTGTGTGTTTTTATCTGTAAGCTGATCGCTTGTCAGAAGATTGACTGCATCTATATCTGTTGCCGCAGATCCGTCCTCGTTTTTTAGATATACATTCAGACAGACTGATTGCGAGCACTGCCCCTGCGCAGTCACATGAATTGTCTGTGCAACATTCTGTTCCACAGTTTGTTCAGAATCTTTAGAAATATTAATTTTTATCCGATCTTGTTCGTCACTGCTCTCTCCTGTTGCAAATACAGTATTTCCTGTTAATGCTGTTCCGAGTACCATTGTCACTACAAGTATCAGACTAACTCTCTGTTTTGCCTTTCCTCTCATTTTTCGAACTCCATCCCTTTTCTATAAACCGATAATATACTTCTGTCTCTCCTCTGCTGTCTATCGGCATTCTCTTGTCTTTGTTTCATACACTATATTAACATAACTTTCCAATTTAATGAATATTAAATTTTCATGATTTATAACACAATTTCAAGATTTATAACACAATTTCAAGATTTATAACACAATTTCAAGAAGTTACGTGTTTTATCCCCAAAAAATAACCCAGAATCAACTGATAAATTTTCTCTTTTATCAATTAATTCTGGATTATTTCATAGTAATAGCGTAAACTATTCACAGTTTACGTAATAGTAACGCCTGTTGAGTGTTTGTATTTTTATAGAAGTGCAATGTAGCACTTTTAGTTTTTGCAAGAAAAAAACAGCGCTTTCGCACTGCTTCTCATTCCTGTCTATATTCCATGTACCTT
>OFML01000788.1_pt1 | contig 21499 bp, 17 predicted proteins | sample 1541831 | NCBI WGS metagenome assembly OFML01 (sample SAMN04209237, study PRJEB22552) | human gut metagenome | biome: gut; material: feces | host: Homo sapiens | place: USA: Oklahoma | reverse complement strand
CACCACCGCCGTTATCGCCGCCGCCGTTATCACCACCGCCGTTATCGCCGCCGCCGTTATCACCACCGCCGTTATCGCCGCCGCCAGTATCGCCGCCGCCGTTATCACCGCCATCGGTGCCGCCGCCGTTATCACCGCCGTTATCGGAGTTTCCGTCACCCTGATCACCGTTTCCATCCGGATTTTCCGGGGTGAGAGACGGTTCAGGAATGATCGTTTCCTCATAGGTGTATTCAGGAATCACCGGTTCATAGAAGTGTTCTTCACAGTAATCGGTAGGAACATCACCTACATCAAAGAATTCTGTGATCACGGAACAGCCGGATCTTGGAAGCAGTCCTGTATCAGCACATACACTTATTTTTTCTACAGTAGACGGCATTTCAAAATCTTTGTCATCAAGTCCCTCATGGATTCGTGTCATGACCTTGCGCCACATATCTTTGTGGAAGTCACGGGAATAATCATCAGGGAGCTTTTCGTTGTTGTCAAATCCGGACCATACTGCACAGGTGTAATATGGAGTGTAGCCTACAAACCACAGGTCATTGTAATCATCTGTGGTACCTGTCTTTCCTGCTACTGTCATATTGTCCAGCTGGCAGGCAGTTCCCGTACCGTTCTTTACAACGTCCTCCATGGCGCTTGTGAGAAGCCATGCAGTGCTCTCCTTAATTACAGAACGTTCAGCAGAAGTTTTTTCGATCAGAACATTGCCGCTGTGATCAAGGATCTTTGTGTAGTAAAGAGGTTCAATGTAATTACCCTGGTTGGCTATGGCAGCATAGGCTGCGCAAAGCTCCACGTTTGTTACACCGTGAGTCAGACCGCCAAGTGCAAGAGGAAGATTGGCGTCTGTCCATACAGTTCCGTTGGCATCTGTGTCTGCCTCTGTCCCATGGGCAAGAGTTGTGAAGCCAAAGTTGTCCAGATACTGAAGACCAAGCTCAGGAGTAACCTCCTCCAGACATTTCACTGCGACTACGTTTACAGAGTTCTGGATAGCTTTTCGGATCGTGGTTGTTCCTCCGTAAGTTCTGGAAGCGTTTTCTACAGGAGAACCATCCGGGTAGTTATATGGTTCGTCCTCAAATGTTGTGGCCAGTGTCATGCCCTTTTCGTTGAGAGCAGGAGCATAGGTAGAAACAACTTTGAATGTGGAACCGGGCTGTCTGGTGGTATCTGTCGCACGGTTCAGAGTAAGACTGGCGGTTTTTTTGCCGCGTCCGCCCACGATTGCTTTTACATAGCCGGTATGCTGGTCAATCACACTCATGGATGACTGAGGCTGAGGAGCAAAGTTTACACGTTCTGCAACAACTTTGCTTCCGTCTGCAAGAACAGACTGTTTGTATCGATCAACATAGCTCTGTGCTTCTTCCTGAGAATCAAACAGAAGGTCAAATTCCGGATCTTCATTCTGGAAATACAGAGAAAGCATTTCCTTACTGTAATTGACTTCCTCGCCCTGAGGATTGGTTACGGTCAGAGCATAATCAAGAGCATACTGAACATTTTCCGGATAGTTTTCCGGGTTGGCATATTCCTCATCAAGAATTGACTGGATATGCTGATCCTGAGTGGTATAAATCTTAAGACCGCCGCTGTAAACAAGGTTCTGGGCCTGAGTTCGTGTATAACCCTTGATGTTCATAAGATCATTGATCACCTGGTCAATAAGCTCGTCTTCAAAATAGCTGTAGATCGTGTCGGCTGATTCAGAGTTCTGAGCCTGTGCAGCCTGGATCTGTGTATAGATATCATCATTGATCACCTGGTCATACTGCTCCTGGGTAATATACTGCTGATCCAGCATATGATCCAGGACTTCTTTACGTCTTTTGGCATTTGCCTCCGGATGCTCAATGGGGTTGAACTGAGTCGGATTCTGAGTGATGCCTGCAAGTGTGGCACATTCAGAAAGGTTCAGATCCCACACATCTTTATTAAAATACTGCCTTGCCGCTGCCTGAACGCCGTAGGCGCCTGCTCCCAGGTTGATGGTATTCAGATAATTTTCAAGGATCACGTTTTTGTCATTGATCTTCTTTTCAATCTGAATTGCCAGATACTGCTCCTGGAATTTACGTGTGAACCGTTCCAGCCAGGTGGATTCCTTGGTCCAGTTGGTAAATACATTATTTTTCAGAAGCTGCTGGGTAATGGTACTGGCACCCTCGGAGAGACCTCCGGAAGTGATATTTTTTACGAAAGCACGGAGGATACCTCTTACGTCGATTCCGTTGTGCTCGTAAAAACGTTCATCCTCAATAGCAACTACCGCATGCTGCAGATCCACCGGAATCTGTTCGATGGAAACAGGCAGTCGGTTGGAGCTTGGCGCAGTCAGCTTACGCAGCTGGTTTCCGTCTCCGTCATACAAAAAGGTTGCATATCCCAGAGGCGAAATATCCACGTCTTCCACATCAGGGGCATTGTCTATAATTCCCCGAAAGGCCCCGATGCCCAAACAGCCTACAATCACACAGAGTGCGATCAGAGATATGAACAGGACTCTGATAAACGAAACGTGTGCACGTTTTCCCATCATGGCTGTACGGGAAATCAGAGAATTTCGCTTTTTTGAGACTGATTTTTTACCGTAATTCATGATTTTCCTCCTTTATAATCCGTTCTATTATATCAAATAAAAAATAGTAAATAAACCCTAAAATCAAAACTTCATATTTAGTATAGCAGAAAAATGAAAAAATATTGTAATTTTCATATGCGTGCGGAAAGAAAAAAGCTATAATAGATAGTACGGTTCACTCTGCTCCCGGTAACCTGGTTAACATGCACTGCAAATCATTTTCAGTGATGGCATTTTAGTCTGTATGTTTTGTAGTTTTGGGAAAAACAGGCCAAAACACTTGGCGGGACAGAATTGTGTGAACAGTAATTAATCGATACTTAGTGCAACATCATTTTATACAACATAAAGTCAACAGCCGGAAAAGCAGAAAAGGTGGACAAAAATGGAAACAATTATGATCATAGAAGACGACAGACGAATAAGGGAAGAGCTTTCCCTGCTTCTTATAAGCGCCGGATACACAGCTCTGGCAGCGACAGAATTTACAGAGGAACCCATAAAGCTTCTGAAAGAAAACCATCCGGATCTGATCCTTATGGATATCAATATTCCAGGCGGCAGTGGAGTAAGTCTGTGCGCCCAGATCAGAAAAATATCCCAGGTTCCGGTGATTTTTGTAACAGGAAGGACCGGGGCAATGGATGAACTGGAAGCTTTGATGACAGGAGGAGACGATTATATTACAAAGCCATACCAGGCGCCTGTTCTTCTGGCTCATATCAGGGCAGTTCTCAGAAGAACAGGAAAATCCGGGACTATGCAGGAGGCAGAGCTTGAGTGCAGAGGTGTCAGGCTGAGCCTGAAAGATGCCTCTGTAACCTTTCAGGGAAAGAGGCAGGAGCTGACAAAAACAGAACTGAAGCTTCTGCATTATCTTTTTTCCAGACAGGGAGAGATCGTCAGCCGCGAGGAGATCATTGATGCGCTGTGGGATCAGCATGTATTTCTGGATGATAACGGGCTCAGCGTGAATATTACAAGGATCCGCAATAAACTGAAAGAACTGGGGGCAGGACCTGTCATTGAAACAAAGAGAGGACTGGGATATCTGTTATGAATTTACTGGAATATCTGAAAGACAGAACTCTTGTTTATCTGGGCAGGATTTTGTGCATGCTGCTGCTTTCCTTTTATCTTCTGTCAGTGGGGAACCGGTTGGATAATGTGATATTGATTCTGATTTTCTGGCTGGCGCTGATGGCTGTATGCGAGACTGGGCGTTTCCTTCAGAGAAAAAAGACCTTTGAATGTATTTTGCAGACTCTTTCTGAGCTGGATAAGCCCTATCTGATCGGCGAAGTGGAAAGCCCACTGAATAATCTGGAAGGGAAAAAGTACTGGGAAATTTTAAGAAAATCCAACAAATCAGTGATTGAAAAAATCAATGAAACAGAGGATGAAATGAAAGATTACAGGGAGTATATAGAAAGCTGGGTCCATGAGATCAAGCTTCCCATCACTGCTCTGGAGCTGATGGTTCAGAAGGAAGAGCCAAAGAAAAAGAACAGTCTTATGGAAGAACTGGAGCGGATTGACAATTATGTGGAGCAGGTACTTTTTTATGCCAGGTCAGAGCAGGTATATCAGGATTTTGTGATTTCGGAAACAGATATTACAGAAGTGATCTATGAGGTTATGGCAAAAAACAAAGGACTTCTCATTGGAAACCGGGCTGCAGTGCAGGTAGAAACAGAAGGAAACCTGCTTCTGTGCGATGGAAAGTGGATGAGCTTTATTCTGCAGCAGGTTATTACAAACGCAGTGAAATATATGGATTTTCAAAAGGAGATTTTCCGGATTCATATTTATATAAAGAAAGATGCAGACAAAAAAGAGCTGGTAGTAGAGGATAATGGAGTGGGAATTTCACCCGGAGATATTGGAAGAGTATTTGAGAAAGGATTTACCGGAGCAAACGGACGGGCTGCGGATAAGAACAGTCTTATGGCATCCACGGGAATGGGGCTTTATCTGTGCAGAAAGCTTTGTGAAAAAATGGATATTGGGATCAGAATAGAATCAGAAGAGGGAGAGTATACAAAAGTGATCTTTTGCTTTGGAAAAAGTACTTATCTGACAAAACTGTAAGATTTATGCAAGTAACTTCGATAGGAGCAGCCGGACAGCTCTGATATAATGGCAGCATCAAAGGAAAGGACAAAAGATTTATGAGTGGAAAAATCCGGGTATGTGATATTGAAAAATATTACGGGAATAAAAATAATCTTACAAAGGCTGTCAACCGTATCAGCTTTCAGGTACAGAACGGAGAGTTTGTAGGGATCATGGGAGCCTCCGGCTCCGGAAAAACTACGCTTCTGAATCTTCTGGCAGCTATTGACCAGGTGACGGCAGGCCATATTTATTATGGGGATATGGATATTACGGAGCTTCCGGACAAAAAGCTTGCAGATTTCAGAAAAGATCATCTTGGATTTGTATTTCAGGATTTTAATCTTCTGGATACGCTGACTCTGAAAGAAAATATTGTGCTTGCAATGGCTCTTCACACAAATTCCAGGAAAAAAATTGAGGAGCGGGTATCGGCAGTGATGAAACGGCTGGGAATCTATGAACTCCGGAATCGTTTTCCCTATGAAGTCTCCGGGGGACAGAAGCAGAGATGCGCCTGCGCCAGAGCTCTGATCAATCGTCCGGATCTGATACTGGCAGACGAGCCTACAGGGGCTTTGGATTCCAGATCTGCACAGATGCTTCTGGAAACCTTTACTGCCATGAATGATGAAATGGGAGCCACTATCCTTATGGTTACCCATGATGCGTTTTCTGCAAGCTACTGCAGCCGCATTCTGTTTTTAAAGGACGGGGAGATTTTTCATGAGCTTGTAAAAGGCGCGGAGAGCAGGAGAGAATTTCTCAATGAGATCCTGGATGTTCTGTCTCTGACAGGAGGTGAAGGATCCTGTGAGTAAAACGGAAGAAAAAGGAACACAGAGAAAGCCGCAAAATCAGCGGAAGAGTTCCGGAAAAGCGGGACGGGAAAAAAACGGATCTCCCAGACAGTACGGAGAAATTTTCCGGACACTTACCAGAAGAAATGCCAGCCGGTCTTTCCGGGATTACGGAATTTATATTGCCACGCTGACAGCCGTATCTGCTTTGATGTTTGCCTTTCATTCGCTGATGTTTTCAGAGGATATTCTGAAGCTCTGTGAGGACGGCGGACTTTTTATTGGAAGTATGATCGGAGCCGCTGCATTTTTTATTGTATTTATCATGGCATGGCTGGTGGGATATATTGTGCGGTTTATGGCAAACCGGCGCAGCAGGGAATTTGGTACTTATCTGCTTCTGGGTGTATCGGGCAGACGTCTGGCAGGTATGTTTATCCGGGAAAACCTGATTCTTGGAGGCTTTGCCTTTGCTCTGGGGCTGCTTCCGGGGATGTTTTTTCAGCAGGTGCTTACGTCCATGTTTATGGGAACCATGGATAAGGCATATCACCTGAAAGCAGAGATTTCCATATGGAATATCCTTCTGACGCTGGGAATCTATCTGGTGATATTCTGGATCGCTCTTTTGCGGGCAGGAAGAAGACTGAAAAAACTGAATATCAGAGAACTGATGAACGCAGAAAGAGCAAATGAAGAAATCCGTCAGAAACATATTTCTGAAAAAACGCTTCTTTTTCCTCTGGCTGTGATCTATATCCTGATTTTTATGCTTCTTTTATGGAACAACAGAATCAACAATGCAAATGGAATTCCTCTGTGCCTGGGACTTTTTGTTTCCGTATATCTTCTGTACACAGGAATTGCAGCAGCCGTGTGCCGGTATGCAGACAAAGGCGGGCGAAAGATCTACAAGGGCGCCAATGTATTTCTGATCAGACAGTTTTCCTCCAAGATCCGTACCATGCAGTTTACTATGGGAACCCTGACTGTCCTTTTTACGGTGGCTCTTCTTGTAAGCAGTATTGCTCTTATGTTTATGGACTATCAGATCAATATGATGGAACAGGAAAATCCTTTTGACATTTTGCTGTTCAGTCCGGAAACAGAGGACAGACCTTTATTGGAAGAAAAGCAGAAGCTTCTGGAGGATTTTGGAGAAATTGAGGACGTCTATGTTTACTCCATTTATACAGATGGAGACACAGATATGAATGATTTCTTTTATGACAATCTTCCGTTCTTTCAAAGAGAAGGATATGAGGATCTGACAGCAGAGGGAGAGATCCCATCGTATTTTTCCTGTGACACATACATGAAGCTCAGTGATTATAATTACCTGAGAAAGGCGGCAGGATACAGGACGGTTTCCTTAGAGGAGGGAACTTATCTGATCCATGCAAAAACAAGGGTAAAGGAAACTGCCCAAAAGGCGCTGAAAGAAACGCTGGTTCTTCCAAACGGAGAAGGACTGAAGGGAGCAGAGCTTTACACGGAAGGATTCTGCCAGTCAGGGTTAAACGGATCAGATTATCTGATCATTGTCAGCGATCAGGCGGCAGAAACACTGACACCGTACTATTCCCTTCTGGAGGCTCAGACCTCCGGAGTCATGAAAACAGGAGCGCTGGATGCTCTGGACAGTGCAGACGAAAGTTATGGTAAAAGGACGCTTGGAAATTCGGGAATGACTTATGAGGATTTTTACTGGGCTGACGGAACGGATGAAATATTTGTATACATGGCAGAAAATTTTGTCAAAGGGGAAATTCTTGATACTATGAATTTCATTATTACAGTAGTGGCCTATGCATGTATTTATACAGCGGTGGTATTTCTCTGTGTGGCTCTGACCGTTCTTTCTGTCCAGCAGCTTGGAGATTCCGGAAAATACCGGTTTCGGTATGACACGCTCAGGAAACTGGGACTTCGCCCGGAAAAAATACACAGTGTAATACGGAAACAGCTTTTGATCTACTATATGACTCCGTTTGTGGTTTCGGCAGTGATAAGCTGGATCATAGTGAAGTACATCAGTGATTCTTTTGTTTTTTATACAGGGATCCGCCAGAACAGTATTCTGTATTTTGCAGGGGCAGCAGAGGCTGTGGCAGTTCTGTTTTTGATTTATTTTGCAGCTACTTATATTGGATTTAAGAGGAACATAGAAGAGAAGAAAATATGTTGAAAAGAGATACCGTGTGAGCAGTAACCTGGAAGGCATTTTGTCCTGTATGTCCCGGAGTTCGGGTATATATATGCTAAAATATTCCGCAGGATAGTGGGATGCGAATAGTAGTAAAAAAGTCTCTGTATTGTAATTTTATGTAAAATTGGTTACAGTACAGAGGCTTTTTTATGATATAATCTCATAGAGAATTGAAAAAAATACCGTTTTCGGGTCTGAAAAAATAAGAGAAGAACCGGATAAGGGAGGCTATACTGTGGAACAAAAGAAAACAGCAGATCATCCAGCATCTGACCGTCCCAGAAGTCCGGCTACAGAGGCCAGAATAAAGGAGAAAAACAGAAGAATCCTTATGACAGTTTCTCTGTTTGTATTTCTGGCGGCCGGAAACTTTCTGATGAGGGAAAATGATAGATGGAAGCTGAGGGAGACAACAGTCATTCCCACAGCAGTGATCGTAGAAGGGAAAACTACAGATCAGGCTCAAAGTGACAAAGAAGATACTTCTTCCCTGAGCGTGGAAGAGAAGATTTTTGCAGAACCGTCAAAATATCCATCAAGCTTTCTGGATGCTTTGAGGCGAAATCCTGAGATTGCGGATTTTGTAGCTGCATATCCGGATACGGAGCAAAAAGCATTCGGAGGAATCCGGGAATCAGAGCTGCCGGAAAAGGTTCCGCTTTTTATCCAGTGGGACAAACGCTGGGGCTATGTGCCTTACGGACAGTCCAATGTAGGGATTTCCGGATGCGGGCCCACCTGTCTTTCCATGGTGCTTTACAGCCTGACAGGAGATAAAAATCTTACTCCTGATATGCTGGCGCAGCGGGCTATGGAGGACGGTTATTATGTGGAAGGAGTGGGAACCTCATGGCTTTTTATGGGGGATATCGCCAGGGAGTATGGAATTACAGTTAATCAGTTCCCTTCTGCGGATCTCCAGCAGATGGAAGAGACGGTGGACACCGGGGGGCTGATCATCTGCGCCGTGGGCCCCGGGGATTTTACTGATGAAGGTCATTTTATTGTGATCCGGGGGATTTCTGACGGAATGCTTACAATTAACGATCCTTTCAGCAAAGCTAACAGCAGAAAAAAATGGGATTACAATACGGTGGCGCCTCAGGTACTTCAGGTATGGACTTACGCGGCGCAATAGGAATACTTTGCGGATTCGGGATGAATTTAGTTGAGAGTATCTGCCTGGATATTCAACAAAGATCGGTAATGAGAATGCCGGATTGAGTGATCTTGGTATAATGAAACGGTGCATAAATAAACAGAGTATTCAGGGTGGAAAATTTAAAGAGTGTGGAAGGTGAACGATATGAAGAGAAAAATAAAAACAGTGCTTGTACTTATCAGTGCTATAAGCATGGCTTTTTTGCCGTGTATGACAGCAACGCCAAAAGCAGATTCATCGCTTACTGTTTTGTATAACCAGGAACATCTGGAACTGCCGGAGGATGCGCTGATAACTCAGAACCAGGCAATTCTGGTTTCCGTGGCAGATCTGGCAGAGAAACTTGGGGCAGGATTTTATTATAATAATCAGGATGCTTACGCAATTCAGTATCAGGGAAAAATTATGTTTGTAAAAAAAGATCAGTCAGAGATCCAGGTGGCACCTGAACAGGATCCAGAACAGCGAGAAACCTGCGAAATGCAGATTCCTGCATCGTTTGCGGATGGAAAACTAATGATTTCCTTTGAAGAATTTGCAAAAATATTTGGAATGAAATGGCAGTATGAGGAAGAAACGCAGACGGTTACTCTGACGGATGGGGAAAAAGAAGATGTGTCACAGGAGAGTGAAGCTGAAGATACTGGAAGCGCTCAGGTGAACATCTATGAACAATACAGGAAATTGATTGTAGAATATGAAGAAAGATATGGAGCAATTCAGGAAACTGACCGGGGAGATGGGCAGTATATTCTGGGTGGTCTGTGCTTTATGAAACTGGTGGATTTTGATCAGAATGGATCAGATGAGCTGCTTCTGGTTTATCAGGATGAGGTACAGAATACATTTTCAGGCCATTATACATTTGAAGTGTGGGGAGAGGAAATAGCTTCTGGAACGTCATCAATTAATATGCTGGATTCAGGTGAACTGTATCTGACAAATGGCGGTATTCAGACATTGACGCTGACAGAATATAATAACGAAAGATATCTGCTCACGGGAATGGCTGATGATGGTGCGGTCAATGATTATCATGGTTATGCTGAGGGGAAATTTGGAATAGTGCGCGAGGCAAAAAAACAGGCAGGCAACGGAGGACTTACATACAGCATCAATGGAAATATAGTTGACGAAGATCAGTGGAAAGCAGAAGAAGAGGCATGGCAGGCTTCAAAAATCACATATAGAGTGAATTATGGAGATTATTCAAATATTATCCAGACAGTTCAGGAGACAAAAACCACACTTGATATAAGCTCATCTTCACAGCCTCAGGAAGATCAGGAAACGGATGCAGCGGCAGACTACATTTTACCGGACAGTTCTCAGAAAAAAGTAACTCAGGAGCAGCTTGCAGGACTGACAAGTGAGCAGCTTTCACGGGCGAGAAATGAGATCTATGCCAGACATGGACGGAGATTTAAAACTCCGGAGCTGCAGCAGTATTTTGACAGCAAAGAATGGTATGTTCCTCAGTATTCGCCGGAAGAGTTTGATAAAATAGAGGATTCTGTTCTCAGCGAGGTGGAAAAGTATAATCTGGATCAGATCAAGGCTGTGGAAAAACAGAAATCCTGAACAGAAAAAACAGAAAGTAAATATAAAAACAGGAGACAAGATTTATGCTGGAAACATACAAGACCATATTAGAGGGCGGCTGTGGAAAGATCACAGAAAAAAAGTCCAGATTTATAGCAACTGTGCGCCCGGTAAAAACTGAGGAGGAAGCCCTGGCATTTCTGGAAGAAATGAAAAAAAAATACTGGGATGCAAGGCATAACTGCTTTGTGTATTCGGTGGGATCAAACAGGGAATATACCAGATGCAGCGACGACGGGGAGCCCTCCGGAACGGCAGGACGTCCTATGCTGGATGTGATCCTGGGAGAAGATATTTATAATGTGGCAGTGGTTGTAACAAGATATTTCGGGGGAGTTCTGCTGGGAACAGGAGGTCTTGTCCGGGCTTATTCCAGGGCGGTTCAGGAAGGTCTTGCAGCCAGCCGTATTATTGAGAAGAAAAAAGGAATCTGTCTCAGAGTAACCACAAATTATACAGGAGTGGGAAAGCTTCAGTATATTGCAGGCGAGAGGAGCCTGCCTGTTCTGAACAGCGAATATACAGACCGGGTAATCCTGGAGCTTCTGATTCCGTTTCAGGATGTGGATGAGGTACAGAAAGCCATTACGGAAAGCACAAACGGAAGAGCAAAAATGGAAAAAGACAGAGAACTGTATTTTGCAGTTCTGGATGGGGAAGTGCTGACCTTTGAGGACTGACAGCAGCGCTGTTTCTGACTGTGTGAATACCATCTGGCGGGTAAGAAAAAACCAGAGAATAACTTTTTCAGCTATTCTCTGGTTACAGGCTGTCTGTCAGCCATTCAGTGAATCTTTTTTCAGTACGATTTTATTACATACTATTCCCGAAAACTGAATCAGCATTTCTCCGGTTCCGGATAATCTACGCCAAAGGTTTCTACAGTTACTGTTTTCATTACCTGATCGTCAAGGGGTCTGTCACTGTAGTCGGTATCCTCTTCTGCAATGCGGTTTACAACATCCATACCCTCTGTGATCTTGCCGAAGGCAGCGTAGCTTCCGTCAAGATGAGGAGCAGCCTTGTGCATGATAAAGAACTGGCTTCCGCCGGAGTTTGGGTGCATGGCTCTTGCCATGGAAAGAACACCGGGAGTGTGCGCAAGGTCATTTGCAACGCCGTTCTGAGCGAACTCGCCTTTAATGCTGTATCCCGGGCCGCCCATGCCGGTTCCGTCCGGGCAGCCGCCCTGGATCATGAAGCCGTTAATGACACGGTGGAAGATCAGACCGTCATAGAATCCTTTTTTTACAAGACTGATAAAGTTATTTACCGTATTGGGAGCAACCTCCGGATAAAGCTCTGCTTTCATTACATCACCGTTTTCCATGGTGATTGTTACAACTGGATTTGCCATAGTTTTATTCTCCTTTTGCGAAAAGTATTGTTTTTCTCTGTTTGCTCTATTATAATATGCAAAGAACAATTCTGCAAGAAATAAGTAAAAGACCGGAGCTGCTGAATCAGTAAGATGATAATTGTTTAGCCGGCATGAAAGCCGCCGGGAACGGAGTGAGCAGCAGCCGGAATTTGTTTGGGAAGGCGGAGCCATGATAATAGAAACCAGAAGTCCGGAGGAGACGTTTGAATTAGGAAAAGAAATCGGTGAAGCAGCAAAGCCGGGACAGGTATATACCCTGAACGGAGATCTCGGTGTGGGAAAAACTGTTTTTACCCAGGGAGTGGCAGCGGGGCTTGGCATCACAGAGCCTGTCAGCAGTCCTACATTTACGATCGTGCAGGTCTATGAGGAAGGCCGTCTGCCTTTTTATCATTTTGATGTGTACCGTATCGGTGATATTGAAGAAATGGAAGAGATCGGTTACGACGATTATTTTTTCGGAGAGGGAATCTGCCTGATTGAGTGGGCGGAGCTGATCAGAGACATCCTTCCGGAAAAACGGATTGAGATCACCATAGAAAAGGATCTGACACAGGGATTTGATTACCGCAGGATCACTGTACAGGAGGTTGAATAAAATATGAAAATTTTAGGTTTGGACAGTTCGGGAATCGTAGCTTCCGTAGCTGTTGTTGAAGACGAAATTCTGACTGCAGAATATACAGTGAATTATAAAAAAACACATTCTCAGACTCTGCTTCCCATGCTGGATGAGGTGGCAAAGATGACAGAGCTTGACCTGGATACGGTTGATGCTATTGCCGTTGCCGGTGGTCCGGGATCTTTTACCGGGCTCCGTATTGGTTCTGCTACGGCCAAAGGGCTGGGGCTTGCGCTTAAAAAGCCATTGATCAGTGTGCCTACGGTAGAAGCTCTGGCTTATAATCTTTATGACACACAAGGCCTGATCTGTCCGATCATGGATGCCAGAAGAAATCAGGTATATACAGGAATTTATCGTTTTAAAGACCACAGGCTTGAGACAGTGGAGGACCAGATGGCTGTGCCCATTGAGGACCTTCTTGCAAAGCTTGAACAGTATGGGGAAAGAGTTACCTTTTTGGGGGACGGTGTGCCTGTATTCAGAAAACTGATCCAGGAAAAGCTTCAGGCAGCTTTCAGCTTTGCTCCTGCTCATGTAAACAGACAGAGAGCGGCAGCAGTGGCTTCTCTGGGACTTGTATATTACGAAGAGGGAAGATATGAAACCGCAGAGGAGCATGTTCCGGACTACCTTCGCGTTTCTCAGGCGGAAAGAGAGCGGGCAGAACGGGAAAAAGTGAAAAATCAGGAGGCTGCACAATGACATTTCGTGAAATGCTTGTGGAAGATCTGGATCAGGTTGTGGATATCGAACAGAACCTTTTTTCTGTACCGTGGACAAAGGAAGGATTTCTTACCTATCTGATGAAAAAAGATACCATGTTTTTTGTGGTGGAAGAAAAAGAACGTATTCTTGGCTACTGCAGTATGATGACTGTGCTGGATGAAGGAGATATCCTTAATGTGGCAGTACGCTCAGACCGCCAGAAAGAGGGAATCGGGCAGTTTCTTGTGGACAGCATGCTTCGCATGGCGGAAATGCAGGGGATAAAGCTTGTCCATCTGGAGGTCCGTCAGGGAAACGGAACCGCCAGACGGCTTTATCAGAGGCTGGGATTCAAAGAGGACGGACTTCGCAGGGATTATTATGAGAATCCTGTGGAAAACGCAGTGCTGATGACAAAAGAGATGTAGATAACTTTGTCAGAAGAAGGATTGCGGCAGCAAAACTGAACAGAATACCGATCCGTTTACCGGGCGCATGGAAAGTGACAAGAATTTCATGCGTCCCTTTTTTTATGGGAAAACCTGTAAATCCTTTGTTTACCATAACCGGATCTGCAGGGCGTCCGTCTACCAGAATCTCATATCCGTTGGAAAAGGCAAAGGAGGTTACAAAGTATCCGTCCTCCTTCATGGTAATACTGCCCTGGAGAAGCGCCTTTTCGTTTTCTGAGCAGGGCGTAAATGGCGTGATATCAGGATGAGCAATAGCGGAAATCGGCAAAGTGAATCCGCGGAGATTGTTTATTTTATAATTTCCCTCTGAGAAAGCAATCTCGAGAGTTTTTAAAGGTGTATTGGCAGAAAGCATATAGGTGAACGTGTGATTCTGGTTGGGATAAGGGGCGGAGGAACCGGAAAGCCTGTTTCGGATGCCGTTAATGGTTATGTCAATATCCCTGGTTCCCTCATAGTCCACATCAAAAGACAGAAGCAGAATCTGATCTTTCAGGACAGAAGGGAGACTGCGGGATACGGTTTCTGCCAGGTATTCTGAGGAACGTTTCATAAAATCCTGTGGAAGAGTATATTCTTTTATCTGAGAAGTATAGTCTGATTTCCCGGTGTCGGCAGTTTCCGGAACAATGGTCCGGTTGGTAAGGGTATCCAGATTATAAGGGTAATCAAGCGTATCATAATCTGCTTCACTCATAAGAGCTGAGGTTCCGTAAGCAACGGGCAGTACATTGGGATTTTCTGCCAAAACCATATTTCCCTTTTGGAGGCGGGGGACATATCCTGCAGGAAGCCGGTTTTCAGTGGTCTGTATATATCGGATTCCCATCAGATATTCCTGAAACGGATTGGGAGCAGCGTTCATGGAAACACGGTTTCTGGTGCTGACCGGCATTTTCAGAATGTCATAAAACAGATGGTTGTAGGCGGTGCTGGAAACAGAAGAATACATGGTTGTACGGCGTTGGTTTTCCAAAGGAGCGTAGTTGCTGTTTGTCATGGGGGCAGTAAAAATATCTACAGCGTTTCCGGGTTCGGAACAGACCTCCTTCAGTTCCTGACAGGTAAAGATTTCTCTGGATTTTACAGAGGAAGCAGCGAATTTTTCTGTTTTGGCAGTGCTGACAAATAAAAGAGCAGGTATAATACAGAGAAAGACGCAGACTATGTGGTTTTTTGCGGGATAAGCCTGTAAAAGGGAAGAGGATACTCCTGTTTTGGAAGAGCTGTTTTTTTCTCTGAAATGAAATTTTTTCTTTAAAACAATTTCTGATTTCGGCAACAGTGAATAAAAAAGCAGCACAAATATATCTGCCAGGATCAGCTTCCACTGTGGATGATGAAGAAAAAATATCTGAACCAGTGCAGGTATGGCGCAAAAAGCTGCCGGCAGAAAGCGGTGTTTCAGCTTTTTCTGCTGAAGAAGACTGAGAGTACGGGCTGTAAGCAGCAGAAACAGTGGAAGAAAGGGAATAAGAGCTTTGGGGCGAAGATAAAGGGTTCCGTTCAGAAGCCAGCAGCAAAGCTGACTGAAACACAGGATAAGAAGCGCAAAAGCCAGTTTTTTTGTTTTGCTGCAGCCCAGAGATAACATTACACAGTAAAGGACCAGAAGGGTGAGTCCACAGCCGTAGGAGCTGTAAAGTAAAGTATTCATGGAGGGATTTACTGTAAAGATCTGCCACAGAGAAGCGGGCTGTACGTCTTTTTTATTTTCCAGGATCACAAGCGCTGTAGGAAGAAGGTGGACAGCTGCAAGACAAAGACCTGTAATAACAGAAATCAGCCAGATTTTCCATGTGTGCAGTCTGTTTTTGCCTGTACAGAGAAGATACAGGGAACAGCAGACAAGGCAGGAGGGCAGAAAATAAAAACTGTGAACAGATATCATAAAAAAGCTTACAGCAAGTCCGGGATGAAGGGGGAATGTTTTTGCGTAAACTCCGGTATGAATTTCGGACAGTCTGTCTGTGTATATAAGGGCAAGAATCAGAAACGGAAGATAGTTTACAAACATGATCTGCCTGTGAGCCTGGAACATACAGCCGGCTGTGAGATAAAGAAATCCTCCGGTAAGACAATAAAGCCTGTCCAGGGATTTATGAAAAAGCCACCAGTAAAAAAGGCAGGCGCCGGCAGCCATTTCTGTCACCGCATAAAACTGAATTACAGTTTCCACAGGAACAGAAGGAAGAAGATAACTGACCAGAACGTCCGGGCGCAGAAATCCGTAGTAGGAAAGTGCATAAAAATTTGTCCCGCTTCCAAGTGAAATCCAGTCCGGAAACAGATCTCCTGTTGCATAAAACTGTCTGCGCATAGTATCCACAAGCGTTACATGCTGGCAGTACCAGTCTGTTTCTGAGCCGAAAAGCTTTCCTTCCGGAACGGAAAAATACACAAATATAAGTACTGCTGTGGTAAGTAAAATAAAATGCAGTGCAGTAACAGGGAAAAAGACCTGAGTATTTTTCCGGGGATGAGAGAAGGAAGTGGACTTCCGGTTAATAAGATGTTCCATAAAAGCGGGCTCCTTTCAAATGAAGTAGAGTATATGAAATGATAACGAAAATATACATTTTATATCTTAAGAAACCTGTTGCATAAATCTGAAGAATTATTAAGAATCACATTGAAGCCCGAAAAACATGATATAATATGAACGCTTAATGAAGCCGGGACGAAGATACAGAGTGAATTCGGAGATAGAATGGTTATTGTTTATACGACAGTATTCTGCGAGGCGTTTTGTCATATATATGCAAAATTCCTGATACCCGGTCACTTAACGAGGCGAATGATGCAAACATAGAGTTTAAAGATCGTAGTATAATATTTTGTGGAAAAATGCGGCAGCAGTATTTCCAAACGCAAAAGGAGAAAGATAATGGAAGAACCGGAAATTTTGATTGTGGACGATAACCCTGAAATCCGGGAGGTGGCTATGGTACTTCTGCAGGGGGAAGGATTTACTGTGGATGAAGCAGGAGACGGAAAGGAAGCTCTGGATAAAATAGAACATGGAGCTTATGATCTGATTCTGCTGGATGTGATGATGCCGGGATTAAACGGGTATCAGACCTGTATGGAGATCCGGAAAAAATCAAATGTCCCAATCCTGTTTCTCAGCGCAAGAACTCAGGTGGAAGATAAGATCATGGGATTTTCCAGCGGCGGAGACGACTATCTTCCCAAGCCGTTTTCCTATCAGGAGCTGATCAGCAGAGTAAAAGCCCTGGTGCGGCGCTATCATGTATATCAGGGCAGCGGCCGGAGAACACAGGAAGAAAAAATATGCAGCGGAGCTTTGGAAGTGTATCCGGAAGCCGGAACTGTATGGAAAAACGGAAAAGAGATTTCTCTGACAGATACGGAGTTTTCCATTCTCTGTACCCTTATGAAGCACAGAAAGCAGATTTTTTCTGTGGAACACCTGTATGAGGCGGTATGGGAAGAAACTTATTATTACGGGGCGGCAAATATTGTTATGGTACACATCCGGAATCTGAGATCAAAAATAGAAGATGATCCCGGAAAGCCAAGAATTATCCGTACCATATGGGGAAGGGGATACCGCTGTGATTAAGAAAAAAAGAAATGAAAGAGAGCGGAAGCTGACACAGGAGCTTATGCTGCTTTTTCTGACAAGTTTTACAGTTGCTGTTCTGGCTACCATGTTTTTTGTAAGCAGAAGATTTGCAGCTTACGGCTGGGTTCTGGAACATGAAATATTCACAGATTCCCGGGAAGAATATATGGACTGGCTTAAAGAGACGGCGCCCTCCTACAGAATGGATCAGCCGGAGATTTATATGCCGGTATTTGAAGAAAAGGCAGATATTTATACATGGCTTGGAATTTATGATGAGGACGGACAATATCAGGAAGGCTTTTTTCCAGAAGTCTTAGACAGTCCTTTCTGGGGCAGCTGGGTATGGTCAGACAGCGATATAGCCGCCCAGGGGATGGAGACGCCTGTAGAAACAGAAATTGAATTTCAGGATGGAACTGCCCGGGTACAGATTATGAGTTACCAGTCTCTTAAATTTTTTTCGTTATATTATCTGATGGTTGCAGCTGCAGATGGAATGGCAGTTTTTTTGCCGCTGCTTATTTTTGCTCACAGGAGAATGAAATATCTGGGAAACCTGCGTGCTGAGATTACAGTGATCGGGCAGGGGGACATGGAGCACAGAGTAACTGTAAAGGGGCATGATGAAATTTCCGCCCTGGCTGTAGAACTGGACAACATGAGACTGACGCTGAAAAACAGTATGGAAAATGAGCGGAAAGTTCACAGGGACAATCAGGAGCTGATCAGGGCAGTTTCTCATGATCTCAGAACGCCTCTGACTGCCCTTAACGGATATCTGGAGATTCTCCACAGAAAAAAAGGCAGGGCAGAAGATTACCCTGCGTATATTCAGAAATGCCTGGAAAAAACAGAAGAGATAAGGAACCTGTCAGATAAAATGTTTGAGTATGCTCTTGTATTTGAGAATACAGGAGAAATTATTATGCAGACCTGGAACCCGTCAATGTTTGCAGAAATGGTAAAGGAAATGGCAGAAGAACTGTCTGTTCAGGGGATTCCGGTTTCTTTTAGCCAGGGGGAACTGCCGGAAGCCGTATGGAAAGCAAATCCCTTTCTGATCAGACGTCTGATCTGGAATCTTGGTTCCAATATTGAGCGTTATGGGGACAGAACCAGAACAACAGATATTCAGGTGTATGTGGAAGGAAAGACGCTGAAAACAGTAATGTCCAACGGTATGGGAAAAGAGAAGCAGACTGTAGGAAGCGGGATCGGACTGAAAAGCGCTGCAAAGATTGCAGAGCTTCACGGAGGAAGTCTTTTATGTGGGAAAACCGGAGAGGAGTTTGTTGCAGAACTCAGCCTTCCACTGCGATGACACTGTGACAGAAGGGGATTTTTGCCTTGTTTTGAGGTTCTGATTGTGTTACACTTTGCCAGTAGAGAAAATGTGAAGATAACAGCAGAAGGTATTTTGCAGAAGTCTTTTCAGAATAAAAGAGGTAAACTATGTTAGATGTTTGTTTAGTAGGAACCGGAGGGATGATGCCTCTTCCGAGAAGATGGCTGACTGCTCTGATGACCAGGTACAATGGAAGCAGTCTGCTGATCGATTGCGGAGAAGGAACTCAGGTTGCTGTAAAAGAAAAAGGATGGAGCTTTAAGCCGATTGATGTAATCTGCTTTACCCATTATCATGGAGATCACATCAGCGGACTGCCCGGACTGCTTCTTACCATGGGAAATGCAGACCGTACAGAGCCTCTGACGCTGATCGGCCCCAGAGGCCTGGAGAGGGTAGTGAACGCTCTTCGGGTGATCGCTCCGGAGCTGCCCTTTGAGATCAGATTTATAGAAATTACGAAACCGGAAGAGGTTATTGAACTGAACGGGTATCGAATTACTGCTTTCAGAGTGAATCATAATGTCATCTGTTACGGATATACTCTGGAAATTTTAAGACAGGGCAAATTTTCTCCTGAACGTGCCAAAGAGCAGGAGATTCCGCTGAAATTCTGGAATCCGCTGCAAAAGGGCCAGACTATAGAGGAAAATGGAGTTGTATATACTCCGGATATGGTTCTTGGACCGGATCGAAAGGGGATCAAACTTACGTATACCACAGATACCAGACCAACGGAATCCATTCTCCGCAATGCCAGAGAGTCAGATCTTTTTATCTGTGAGGGAATGTACGGAGAGGATGACAAGGCGGATAAGGCAAAAGGCTACAAGCATATGACTTTCCGCGAAGCGGCGGAGCTGGCGCGGGATGCTCGGGTAAAAGAAATGTGGCTGACACATTACAGTCCGTCCCTGATCCGTCCGGAAGAGTATATGGAAACGGTAAGAGGAATTTTTCCGCAGGCTTATCCCGGCAGAGACGGAAAAAGTGCGGAACTGAATTTTGAGGAGGAATAAAAGTGGAAGATACACTGATCCTGGCAATAGAAAGCTCCTGTGATGAGACAGCAGCATCTGTTGTAAAAAACGGAAGAACAATTTTATCTAATGTGATTTCCTCTCAGATTGAACTCCATAAGCTGTATGGCGGAGTTGTGCCGGAAATTGCATCACGCAAACATATTGAAAAAATCAATCAGGTAATCGAGGAAGCGTTAAAGGAAGCGGGGGTAACGCTGGACGACCTGGACGCTGTTGGCGTTACCTATGGTCCGGGGCTTGTAGGCGCGCTGCTTGTAGGGGTTGCAGAAGCCAAGGCTATTGCCTATGCGAAAAAACTTCCTCTTGTAGGCGTTCACCATATAGAGGGGCACGTTTCCGCAAACTATATTGAACATCCGGATCTGGAACCGCCGTTTCTTTGCCTGATCGTTTCAGGAGGACATACCCATCTTGTGATCGTTAAAGATTACGGGGAGTTTGAGATTCTGGGAAGAACCAGAGATGACGCGGCAGGAGAAGCCTTTGATAAAGTTGCCCGGGCTATTGGTCTGGGCTATCCGGGAGGACCTAAGATTGATAAACTGTCAAAAGAGGGAAATCCGGATGCGATACAGTTCCCGAGAGCAAAAGTGGGAGACTGTCCGTATGATTTCAGCTTCAGTGGAGTGAAGTCTGCGGTTCTGAATTATCTGAATCAGGCGCAGATGAAGGGCGAAGAGGTAAATCGTGCAGATCTTGCGGCATCTTTCCAGAAAGCGGTGGTAGATGTTCTGGTAGAGCATACTATGATGGCGGCAAAGGATTTTGGGATGAAAAAGGTGGCTATTGCAGGCGGAGTAGCTTCCAATGGTACTCTGAGAGCAGCGATGGAGCAGGCATGCAAGGAAAATGGATACAGCTTTTACCGCCCGTCTCCGATTTTCTGTACGGACAATGCAGCTATGATCGGAGTTGCAGCTTATTATGAGTACAAAAAAGGGACCCGCCATGGATGGGATCTGAATGCAGTACCGAATCTGAAACTGGGAGAAAGATAAAAACTTTTGGGGAGGTTTTTATGGATAGAAAAAATACAGCCATTGTTTTGGCAGCAGGTCAGGGGAAGCGGATGAACAGCAGGGTCCAGAAGCAGTTTCTGGAGCTGGGAGGAAAACCGGTTCTCTATTATTCTCTGAATTGCTTTCAGCAGAGTCCTTTGATCACGGATATTATTCTGGTAACAGGAGCAGAGTCTGTTGCTTTTTGTAAAGAGGAAATTGTGGAAAAATATGGTCTTACCAAGGTGACAAAAGTGATACCCGGTGGAAAAGAGCGATATGATTCTGTTTATGAAGGACTTCTTGCCTGTCGGGACACAGAGTATGTTCTGATTCATGACGGAGCCAGACCTTTTATTACAGAAGAAATTATTCGGAGAGGAATACAGGGAGTTGAGAAAACAGGTGCCTGCGTGATCGGTATGCCTTCCAAAGATACGGTGAAAATAGCAGATACACAGGGATATGTTGCAGAGACACCGGAACGAAGCTCTGTCTGGACGATTCAGACACCCCAGATCTTTGAGTATAATCTTATCCGAGAGGCTCATGAGAAGATTCGTTGTCGGGATATGTCTGCGATAACTGACGATGCTATGGTGGTGGAACGGGCGTCCGGGGCAAAAATCAGTCTGGCAGAGGGGTCCTATAAGAATCTTAAAATAACGACACCTGAGGATCTGGACATTGCGGAAATATTTTTGAAAAATATTTGAATTTATGTCTTGACAGTGAGAACGTTTGATGATAAAATGCAATTCGTGCTGACAGAGAATGTCACAAAAGCACAGAATTGCATAGGGAGAGATATCGAAGTGGTCATAACGAGGCGGTCTTGAAAACCGTTTGTCCGCAA
>OFML01000786.1_pt1 | contig 21539 bp, 20 predicted proteins | sample 1541831 | NCBI WGS metagenome assembly OFML01 (sample SAMN04209237, study PRJEB22552) | human gut metagenome | biome: gut; material: feces | host: Homo sapiens | place: USA: Oklahoma | reverse complement strand
GACAATAGTTGGGCTTGCCCCTGCGAAGATAGCTAGCTGCCGGGTCCTTTTTTTTTGCCTTTTTTCTTGCATATTATTTCACAAATAATGAACAAATGTTTATGGTATAATAGTGTGCATAGGAGGTTTATTATGGACCAAAAGTATATAACAATACAAGGTGCTCGTGAAAACAACCTTAAAAATATAAGTTTAAAAATACCAAAAGATAAATTAATCATCATGACTGGTGTTTCAGGAAGTGGAAAAACTTCTTTAGCTTTTGACACAATATATGCAGAAGGACAACGTCGATATATGGAATCCTTATCTGCTTATGCAAGGCAGTTTTTAGGAAATAGTGAAAAACCAGATGTTGACCAAATTGATGGATTATCACCAGCCATCGCGATTGATCAAAAAACAACATCTAACAACCCACGATCTACTGTAGGAACTGTTACAGAGATTTATGATTATTTACGTCTATTATATGCACGTATAGGAGTCCCTTATTGTCCTGACCACCACATTCCAATCACTGGAAATACAATTAAGGAAATGATTGATAAAATCATGGAATTGCCTGATAAAACTAGATGTACTATTTTAAGCCCTGTTATACAAGGAAAAAAGGGAACTCATAAGGATTTAATAGAAAAGTTAATGAAAGAAGGATATATCCGTGTCCGTATTGATGGCGAAATCAAATATCTTGAAGAACTTGAGCCTTTAGATAAAAACAAAAAACATACGATCGATGTTGTTGTAGATCGAATTGTAAAAAATGACGATCGTTCACGTTTTCATGATTCGTTAGAAACCGCATTAAAATTAAGTGATGGTTTGGCTATTTTATTAACAAATGAATCAGAAACCTTATTTTCTAGCAATTATGCATGTAAAATTTGTGGCTTTTCCGTACCTAAATTAGAACCAAAATTATTTTCATTCAATGCACCATTTGGAGCATGTCCAGAATGTAAAGGTTTAGGTATTACCCAAAAGGTAGATTTGCCTTTATTAATTCCAGATGATACAAAATCAATTGCGCAAGGTGGTATTCATTATTACAAAAATATTGTGAATACAGAAAATCTTGAGTGGCAACGAATTCATGCTTTAATTAAATATTATGAGATTGATATGGACACACCCATCAAGGATTTACCTAAAAAGAAATTAAATTATTTATTATATGGTTCAGATGTGCCAATCGCATATCAATTGAATTCTCGTTCTGGTACGGTTTCAACAAAGTTTGAATATATTGAAGGTGTTTGTCCTATGATCGAAAGAAGATATATGGAAACAACTTCAACTATGTCTCGTGAATGGTATGGATCATTTTTGGCAGATGCTCAATGTCCAAAATGTCATGGGGCACGTTTAAATAAACAAGCTCTATCTGTACTTGTTGGTGGAAAAAATATTTATGAATGGACACAAATGAGTATTCAAGAAGCCATTCAGTTTATGAATGAATTAGAATTAACGCCAACACAAGCTAAGATTGCAGAATTGGTCATTAAAGAAATAAAAAATCGCCTTTCATTCTTAAATCATGTCGGGCTAAGTTATTTAACACTGGATCGTTTAGCATCTACTCTATCTGGAGGGGAAGCGCAACGTATTCGCTTGGCAACACAGATTGGATCACGTTTAACTGGGGTTATGTATGTTTTAGATGAACCTAGTATTGGATTACATCAAAGAGATAATGATCGTTTGATTGGTGCTTTAAAAGATATGCGAGATTTAGGAAACACTTTGATTGTCGTAGAACACGACGAAGATACAATGCGTGCAAGTGATTATATTGTAGATGTTGGTCCTGGTGCCGGTGTTCATGGTGGTCAAATTGTTGCGGCTGGAACACCAGAAGAAATTATGCAGAATGAAAATTCGATTACGGGAGCTTATTTAAGTGGACGTAAAAGAATTGAAGTACCTATGACACGTCGTAAGGGGAATGGAAAGAAATTAAAAGTAGTAAGAGCTAGTCAGAACAACTTAAAAAATGTAAATGTAACGATTAAGTTAGGAACATTTACGGTTGTCACAGGGGTTTCTGGAAGTGGAAAATCTTCATTAGTTACAGAAGTTTTAACACATGGGTTACAACATGCCCTAGGTCGTTTAAGAATCAAACCGGGGGCATGTAAAGAAATTCAAGGTATTGAAAATATTGATAAAATTGTAGAGATTGGACAAGATCCAATTGGTAGAACACCACGTTCAAATCCAGCTACTTATACAGGCGTTTTTGATGATATTCGTGACTTATTTGCGCAGACAAAAGAGGCGAAAATGCTTGGATACGACAAGGGTCGTTTTTCATTCAATGTGAAAGGTGGACGATGTGAAGCATGTCAAGGAGATGGAATTCTACGTATTTCCATGCATTTTTTACCAGATGTTTATGTACCTTGTGATCAATGTGGCGGAAAACGATATAATGAAGAAACATTACAAGTTCATTATAAAGGTAAAACAATTGCGGATGTATTGGATATGACGGTTGAAGAGGCATTGGAATTCTTTAGCAATGTTTCAAAAATCAAACATAAATTACAAACTCTAAATGATGTAGGACTTTCTTATATAAAATTAGGTCAGAGTGCAACGACTTTATCAGGGGGCGAGGCACAACGTGTAAAATTAGCGAGTGAGCTTCAAAAGAAGGCCACAGGTAAAACATTATTTGTGCTTGATGAACCTACAACTGGATTGCATAGTGATGATGTGAAAAAATTGATTGAAGTTTTACAGCGTTTAGTCGAACATGGAGATACAGTATTAGTTATTGAACATAACTTGGACGTAATCAAATGTGCAGATCAAATTATAGATATGGGGCCTGAAGGAGGTCAAGGGGGGGGTACTGTTATTTGTACGGGAACACCTGAAAAGATCGCCGAATGCAAAGAAAGCTATACAGGCCAATATTTAAAACCATTATTAGAAAAAGGAGGAGACCATGGAAAAAGTAATTGTTCGTGATTTAGCAAAAAAATTCATGTGGACAATTGTGACTGGAGATTCAAATTCATTAAATCGTCCATTAACTTTGGCTGATACAAATCGTCCGGGATTAGAGTTGGCTGGATATTTTCCGGATACTCAAACAAAAAGACTTGTAGTATTAGGAGATAAAGAAATTGGTTATATTGAAGAACAAATGGATGAAATTTCACAACGTCGTTCCTTTGAATTTTTAACAGGAGATAATACACCATGTATTGTGATTGCACATGGCCATGAGTGTCCACCTGTTTTAAAAGAGATCGCAAAGCGTAAAGATTTTCCAGTATTTAAAACAGAACATCAAACTTCTCACGCAATCGTAAGTATTACGAACTACTTAGATGAATGTCTAGCAGAATCTGTAGTTATTCATGGAGAATTAGTACGGGTATTTGGTGTTGGTGTATTGATTACTGGTAAAAGTGGAATGGGAAAAAGTGAAATTGCGCTAGAACTGATTAAGCGTGGACACCAATTAGTTGGAGATGACCGTATTGATTGTTACAAAATTCATGATGATCTAGTTGGTAGAACAACACCAATGCTTGAAGGTTTTATGGAACTTAGAGGTGTGGGAATTATCAATGTCTCTCGCATGTATGGAGTAGGAGCTGTTGCCCATGAAACTCAAATTGAATTTCAAATCGATTTAGAACCATTTAATGATTCTTATGAATATGATCGTGTTGGAATTGAAGAAAAGGAATATAATGAAATTCTAGGAATCAAAATTTTAAAGATGACAATTCCAGTTTCTCAAGGACGACCAATGTCATCTGTTATTGAAACGGCTGTGACAAACTTCTTATTGTTGAAAGATGGCTTAGATTCAGCTAAAGAATTTGAAGAGCGAGTACTATCGCAAATATCCGAGAATAAGAAGGAGGAATTCGATGCATCTGTTTCCGAGCACTAAAATTTTTGTTTCTTTTGGATCTTTTGAAATTGCATGGTATGCCGTTTTAATTTTAACAGGCGCATTGTGCGCCTATTTACTATGCCAAAGAACCATGAAAAAATGGGGGTACGCACCAGAAGTTCTAGATGATTATGTTGTTCCTATGTTATTTATAGGGATTCTAGGTGCAAGGGCATGGTATGTTATTTTTGAATGGCAATATTATTCTCAACATATGAATGAAATCGTTGCCATTTGGAACGGCGGTTTGGCCATTCATGGAGGATTGATTGCAGGTTTCATATTTAGTTTGTTCTTTTTCAAAAGACGAAAAATTTCATTTTTAAGAATGTTTGATTTAATCATGCCAACCGTTTTACTTGCACAAGCATTTGGTCGTTGGGGAAACTTTATGAATCAAGAAGCCTATGGTGGCATTGTACCTGAGAGCTTCTTTGCGCATTATCCAGCATTTATTAAAAATCAAATGTTTATTGATGGAGCCTATCGAATGCCTACTTTCTTATTTGAAAGTGTATGTAATCTATTAGGATTCTTGTTTATTACATTTATTTTCCGTAAGTATTGGTATAAAAGACGCGGTGACTGCGGATTTATGTACATGGTTTGGTATGGCATTACACGTTTTGTGATTGAAGGAATGCGAACAGATTCTTTAATGGTATTGGGCCTTCGTACAGCTCAACTTGTATCTTTAGCTTTAATGGGTGTTGGTTGTCTTGGCTTAATGGGGGTATTTCATAAAACATTTCATTGGAAGAAAAAGCCTGTTGTGTTGTTTGATTTAGATGGGACATTGATTGATTCACAACAATTGGTTTTTGAAACATTTAGAAGAGTATTTAAAGAACTTAAACCAGATTATGAATTGTCAAATGAAGAATTGTATACATTTTTTGGACCCACCCTTGAAGTTACTTTTTCAAAGTATTTTCCAGAAGATCAAGTTCAAAGTATCATTGATCGTTATCAAATCATCAATAAATCGCTTCATAAAGAATTATTAAAAGAAATCCCTCATGCTAAAGAGATGCTTGAAGGATTGAAAAAAGAAAATATACAATGTGCAGTTGTTTCAAATAAGCGTATTGAAGTCGTAAAAAGAGGATTAAAACAATCGGGATTAGATGTGTATTTTGATGTTGTGTTGGGAAAAGAAAATTTACCAGAACCTAAACCAAGTGCATCTGGCTTGATTGAAGCGTGTAACTTATTACATACTAGTCATGATGATTGTATTTATGTTGGTGACAATGTTGCGGATATTGTAGCCGCAAAGAATATGGCTGCCTATTCTGTAGGATTTAGTGTCGATGGAAAACAACGTGAAGCATTAAAAGAAGCAAAGCCATGTAAAGTTATCAATGATTTGATGCAGTTAATACCATTATGTAAGGAGGATCACATATGGAGCGACAATACGATTTGGTGATAATAGGTGCTGGGCCAGCAGGCTTAAGTGCAGCACTTTATGGTTCGAGAGCCGGACTAAAAACATTAATTTTAGAAAATGGAGCGCCGGGAGGAAAGTTGATTAAAACAAATAAAATCAGTAATTATCCAGGTGTTAAAGAAATAGAAGGAACGCAGCTTGCGATGGATATGTTTGAGCAAGCCACTTCTTTTCAAGCTGAATATGCGTATGGCGAAGTAAATAAGATTGATGAAAATAAAGATGTATATTTAAGCGATGGAAGTGTTGTGAATGGTAAAGCCATAATACTTGCCACAGGTACAAAAGAACGATTGTTAAATATACCTGGAGAAAAAGAAAATCTTGGACATGGTGTTTCTTTCTGTGCCGTTTGTGACGGGGCATTTTTTAGAGATAAAGATGTAGTCGTGATTGGCGGAGGGAACTCGGCATTAGAAGAATCGATTTATCTTGCAGGGCTTGCGCGAAGTGTAACGATTGTGATTCGAAGAGATGTATTTAGAGCGGAAGAACATATTCAAAGTCAGATTGAAGAAAATGAGAAGATTCATGTCATCAAGAAGCATATTCCTGTTCAAATTTTAAGTTCGGAAGGAAAAGTATCTGGCATTGAGTTAGAAAATGTGGATACTCATGAAAAACAAGTTATTGAATGTTCGGGTATTTTCCCTTATGTTGGACAAGATCCAAATACGGATTGTGTACAAGATTTAGGTGTATTAAATGAGCGTGGATATGTTTTGGTAGATGCGAATTGTCAAACAAAGATACCAGGAATTTATGCGGCTGGAGATGTCATTGATAAAGAATTAAGGCAGGTTGTTACCGCATGTAATGATGGTGCCATTGCAGCGCAACATGCATTTCATACAATAAAAGGAATTTAATATGACCAGATGATAACATCTGGTTTTAATATGCAATAGCATGGTTGAAAAGGCTTACAAAAGCCTTGAAATCAATCATTGAAAGTGATTTAATTAAGATAAGAAAAGGATTTGAGGTGTTATTTATGTTGCCTAAAGAAGCAATCAAAAAGGTAATGGACGCGTATTACCATATTACCGGATTAAGATGCTATTTTGTGCAAGACGAAACAGAGATTAGTAGTGCAAAGGAGAAAAACTTCTTTTGTAAATGTTTAAAAACAAGTTCATCTGCATTACGTCAATGTGATGAATGTACTTTTGAAAATTATACAGGAGCTTTAAAATCGAACGAACCACAAAAGTATGCATGTCATGCAGGACTTGTTAAATGGAGTGTACCCGTATCTCTTGCAGGTGTAAAAGGTGTAATTGTATCAGAAGGTGTTATCACAAAACAGCAAGGCTTAGAAGCACAAGATTGGGTCAATCATTTAGCTGAAACATATAATGTTTCTAGACCTATTTTATTACATAACTATACAAAAATTGTAGTGATGAATGAAAATCAGGTAGAAGAAAGCATCAAATTGATGCAAGATTTATTAAAGTACTACAAAGCAGTAATCGAAGGTTAATTCCTTCGATTTTTTTTCTGCAGGTACAAAAAAAGCCAGCAATTTGCTGACTTAGTTATTGACTCCATGATGGAAGATTGGCGTATCATCGCAGATTCCTTTAAAGACATATCCTCTTTCTTTATAGTTTTTAATGATTTCTGGTAATGCTTCAACCGTTGTTGTTTTTGGACTTGAATCGTGGAACAAAATCATAATTTGTTCATAATCGCAACTTGTTGCATTGCGCACAATATCTTGTGCTGGCACGGTATTGGATGCAGCATCTCCACTTGAGCAGTTCCAATCAAAATATTCATATCCTTTTTCATGCACCATATTGTCGAGTGCAGACATGATTCCTTGCGAATATTGTGCTGAAATTGTATTGCTTGAACCACCAGGGAAACGAATATATTTTGGTGCTTTACCTGTGATTTGTTTGACCATGTCACTCACTTTTTGTAAATCTTCAAAATAAGCAGTGGTAGAAGAATAAACATTCGCATAATCATGTGTATAAGTATGAAGTGCAATTGTGTTGCCTTGATCTGCAGCCTTTTTGATAGAACTGTTATATTTTTGATTGTTTCCCGTCACAAAGAAAGTAGCTTTCGCATCATATTTCTTTAAGATCTTCAATATTTTATCTGTATTTTCACTAGGACCATCATCAAATGTCATATATACAACTTTACTTGGGTCTTCAACAGTTACATTGATTTTAGCCTTAGCTTTATTACCCGAACGATCTGTAGCAGTTACTAACAATTTATAAGTACCTGTTTTCTTGGTCTTTACTTTTGAAGAATCAATCTTGATTTTTGGTTTAGAATCCATATTATCTGTTACCTCAATATAGGATTTGTAGTTTGGCTTTGAACCTACATAAACAGAAATAGTATCTGTATGAATAATTGGTTTTTCAATATCTTTGACCAACGTTAGAGTTGTCTCTTTCATGGCTTTATTTCCATGTTCATCTTTTGCGATGATGGTTATCGTTTGTTTTTTATCCTTTGTAGGTTTTTTCTTAAAGGATAGTGATACTTTAGAATCGTCCTTAACACTTTCGACAAAGGATTCAGGCTTAACATCCTCTTTCATATCTGCTTTATATGCTTTAAGTTTTAAATCAGGTGCTTTTGTATCTTTTACAGATACTTTACATGTTTTCTTATAATTCTTTAATTGATATGTGATTTCATATTTTCCAATTTTATTTGTATTGATATCTCCTGAAATTTTTACATCTGAATCGGAATGGAAAAAAACCTGTTGAATATTATCCTTTGGATCATATTCATGATTGATCTCTACTTCTGGATTGGATGAATATAATAAAATTGGATTTTTAAAAGCATAACACAATAAGAAAATAATACATATAAATAGAAATGCGATCAATCCATTTCCAAATTTGTCTTTTTTTCTTTTATCGATCATATTGGATCTCCAAAAGATTTGAATGTTTCTTTATTAACATATACAACCCCACTAAACTTAATTCTTATTATACATGAAATAGTGTGGATTGTTATAAATATTGTGATTCTTTTTGGGTGTTGTAGTTACACACAAATTTTTATATAATGGTTTTAGAAAGGTGGGGGAAGCACTATGAAACTTATCCTAGCAATTTTATCAAATGACGATAGTCCAGTGGCAAGTAATGCACTAAATAAAAATGGTTTTTCTGTTACTAAATTAGCAACGACTGGTGGATTCCTTCGCGCAGGCAATACAACGTTGATTATTGGTTGTGAAGACGAAAAAGTGGAAGCAGCCATTGATATCATCAAGGAATATTCAAGTAAGCGAACGGAAATTGTACCTAGTACAGCTAGTTATGATATTGGCCGTTATGCAAGTTTTCCTGTGGAAGTTACTGTTGGTGGAGCCACAATTTTCGTGCTAGATGTAGCACAATTCTTAAAAGTTTAACAAATGGAGGGTGGAAAGTCTGTTTCTACCCTTTTTCTGTTAAAAATTTGTGAATAAAGACCCATTATGGTCTTTTTTCTGTTATGATTGAAAGGTAAAGAAAAAGGAGATTAAAACGCAATGAAAATACTAGTTATCGGTAAGGGCGGACGTGAACACGCACTTGCGTATGCATGTAAACGTTCAGCTTTATGTGATGAGTTGATTTGTGCTCCAGGAAATCCTGGAATGGCAAAAATTGGAGAATGTGTCAATGTAAAAGACAACGATGTAGATGGTCTTGTTACTTTGGCAAAAGAAAGAAATGTAGATTTAACCATCGTAGGTCCTGAGGCCACTTTAGCTCTAGGTGTTGTAGATGCGTTTAAAAAAGAAGGCCTAAAAATTTTTGGGCCAGATAAGAAGGCGACTCAAGTCGAATCAAGTAAGGATTTTGCCAAAAAGATCATGGCAAAATATAATATTCCAACGGCAGCTTATAAAACATTCTATGATTTAGAATCTGCATGGGCATACGTACAAGAACAAGGGGCTCCTATCGTTATCAAGGAAGATGGTTTAAAAGCTGGAAAAGGTGTTACGGTAGCTTCTACATTAGAACAGGCTAAAGAAGCATTAGATATTGCATTTGCGATTGAAAATAATTCGGTAGTGATTGAAGAATGTTTATTTGGATTTGAATTTTCTTTAATCTGTTTAGTACACAATGAAACGGTAGTACCCTTAGAAGTAGCCCAAGATCACAAGTGTGTATTTGATGGAGATAAAGGTCCTAATACAGGTGGTATGGGATCTTATAGTCCAGTTAAAAAGATTACTTCTGAGATTATCGATGAAGCCATGAATGAGATTATGAAGCCAATGGCAAGTGCCATGGTTAAAGAGGGTGTACCATTTACTGGATTCTTATATGGTGGATTGATGTTGACAGAAAAAGGTATTAAAACAATTGAATTCAATGCGCGCTTTGGAGATCCAGAAGCCGAAGTTATTTTGCCACGTTTAGAAAGTGATTTTGTACAAGCTATTTTAGATTTAATGGATAATAAACCAGTTGAATTAAAATGGACAGATAAAGTGAGTCATGGTGTTGTACTCGCAAGTACAAATTATCCTGCAAGCTCTACAAAAGGATCTTTGATTAAAGGTGTTGATAATGTAGATGGATTGGTTTTCCACATGGGAACAAAAATGACAGATGAAGGATTAGTCACAGATGGTGGACGTGTTTTAATGGTCGTTACTCTAGAAGATGACTTACAGACTGCATTTGATCATACATATAAAGAATTAGAAAAGATTCAATGTAAAGATTTATTTCACAGAAATGATATTGGAAAGAAGGATATGTAAAATGGCTAAAACAGATTTAGAAATTGCACAAGAATGTGTCATGGAACCAATTGAAAAGGTTGCCGCAAAAATTGGAATTCCTGCAGATAGCTTGGAACATTATGGAAAATATAAAGCTAAATTGTCTTTTGATTATTTAAAATCCATTGAAAATAATCCTCATGGAAAATTAGTATTAGTCACAGCTATTAATCCTACTAAAGCTGGAGAAGGAAAGAGTACGACAACAGTTGGTTTGGGAGATGCCTTAAATCGTTTAGGTAAGAAAACGATGATGGCTTTACGTGAACCTAGTTTAGGTCCAGTGTTTGGATTAAAAGGTGGAGCTACAGGTGGTGGCTATGCCCAAGTCGTACCAATGGAAGATATCAACCTTCACTTTACGGGAGATATGCATGCGATTACGACTGCCAATAACTTAGTAAGTGCATGTCTAGATAATGTGATTCATCAGGGAAATGAATTGAATATTGATCCTGAAAAAGTAACATTCAAACGTTGTTTAGATATGAATGATCGTACTTTGCGTAATATTACAATTGGTTGTGGTGCAAAAGCCAATGGAGTTGAACGTAAAGATGGATTTAATATTACTGTCGCAAGTGAAATCATGGCAGCTTTATGTTTGGCAGATGATTTAATGGATTTAAAGAAAAGATTTGGAAAAATGCTTGTGGCATATACTTATGATGACAAGCCTGTATATGTACATGATTTAGGTATTGAAGGCGCATTGGCTATGGTTATGAAAGATGCTGTATTGCCTAATGTTGTTCAAACACTTGAACACAATCCAGTATTGATTCATGGTGGTCCATTTGCGAATATTGCGCATGGATGTAACTCTGTTATTGCCACAAAGGCATGTCTAGAACTTGCAGATTATACAGTTACAGAAGCTGGATTTGGTGCAGATCTAGGAGCTGAAAAATTCTTGGATATCAAATGTCGATTGGCAAATCTTAAACCGAATGCGGTTGTGATTGTTGCAACAATTCGTGCATTAAAACAGCATGGTGGAATTGCCTTAGAAGATTTAAAAGAAGAAAATGTAGAGGCTATGCTTGCAGGATGTGAAAACTTAGCAAAACATATTGATACTGTACAACAATTTGGTTTACCATATATTGTTGCGATCAATGAATTTGCGACAGATACACCGGCTGAAGTAGCTGCATTAGAAAAATGGTGTGAAGAAAACAACCACCCAATGTCATTATCTCAAGTATGGGCAAAAGGTGGAGAAGGCGCTATTGATTTAGCGAACAAAGTAGTTGCGTTATGTGATCAAGAAAATAACTATGCTCCTTTATATGATTTAGATAAGTCTATTGAGGAAAAAGTAGAAACCATTGCCAAAAAAGTATATGGTGCAGATGGTGTTGATTTTACAGAAGAGGCACAAGCACAAATTGCGAAGTTCAATGAATTAGGATGGGATAAATTACCAATTTGTATGGCTAAAACACAAATGTCATTATCCGATGATGGTAAAGTAATGGGTCGTCCTACAGGATTTAGAATTACGGTTCGTGAATTACGCCCAAGTTTAGGTGCTGGCTTCATTGTTTCTCTAACAGGTAAAGTGTTAACGATGCCAGGACTTCCAAAACATCCAAGTGCATTAGACATGGATGTGGATGAAGATGGTAAAATCGTAGGATTATTCTAATATCAAAGGCTGGATGAAAAATTCCAGTCTTTTTTTTTGTTTTCATCAAAAAAGAGTCCAGACAATCAAATGTTGTCTGGACTTTTGGTGAGTAAAACTTATTGTCTTTGAATAGTTAAGTCAACGATTTTATTTGTTGCATCATAGTGTATATTGACTAATATATTATCGTTGTTAACGCCTAAAAAAGATTCTTCTGGAGAATTTGGATCCATGGAATCAAAACCTTTCTCCTTTATTTTCTTTATATAGTCAAAATATTTATTTTCTTCTACTTCATAATAATGAATGGCATATTTATTCTTTTTGTTGAAAACCGTTCGTGAAATATAATCTGTTTTTGGCAATAATGAGTTTAATTCACTTACAGGAGAAGACAGATTTTTCTTTTCTTCTTTAGCATCTTCTTGGATCAAACGATTGTATTCTTTTTCTTTTGCTTCTTTTACTGTCATAGAATCATAATTTGGATTATTGGCCAAGTCTTTTTCGTTACCATTTTCATCCATGACTGTAGATGCATCTGTGAAGCCACCATTTCTCTTATTATAGAAAACCTCATCTGAATCATTGAATCCCTCAAATTCTTCAGTTAAATAGTTATTTACATCCATAGCTAGTAAAGCATAATATTTAGCTTTTTTTGCCTGAATGGCCCCTGAATCTTGATCACTATCATAATATTTTCCATTCACTTCTTTTGTTCCATGTATATATTCTCCATTTGGTAAACGAATAATTGTATCTGAATCACTATATGAAGAGAACGAATCATAAGCTACATTATCCTTTAGAATATATTCCTTGATATTTTTTGTGTTTGTGATGGTAGGTGTAGAAGAGCATCCAGTGATTAAAAGTAAACTGGTGATTGCGATAGCTAATTTTTTCATAGTTAAGTGCCTGCCTTTCTAATTTAAGTATACTATATTGTTTTAAATATTGACTAGATATGTATAAGAGGAAAAAATAATGCATAACATGATCTGATTACAATAGTATGGTAACACGGGAGTTTTTTTATTATGAGTTACTGAAGAGCATAAAATAATCTGTGTATTTCTCTCTTTACATCTCTGCAGATATATAAACCAATTTGAATAAGATTGTAAGTTTTCTACTTCCATTCCTATAAATCTCCAGATATATCTTTTCAACCAGCCACACATATTATTGATCATTGCCATATTCTTATTGGAGTCAATAGCTACTACGATGCATATCTTTGTTTTCGACAATCCTCTTGGATGCTTTTCGTTATTAGATTCCAGCACTTGATAATCTTCTACGTACTTTTCATCGATCCATACATGATTGTAGATTAGCCGATTGCTAATATAGCAAAAAAAAGTAAATGAAAGCGCTTGACAAAAAATATACTATCGATATAATAGGTTATGTAAGAACACATAATGATATATAATCATTTAGGAGGGAAAATATGAGAAACTTACATGAATTACAAATTAAAACAGCTGTTGAAGCAGTAGCTTCTAGAAAGGAAGTTAACGAAGTTTATTTCGTGGCTTGCGGTGGTTCTCAGGCAGTGCTAATGGCAGGTCAGTATTTATTTGATAAGGAGTCTTCTGTTCCATCACATGTATACACTGCAAATGAGTTTGTATATGACACACCTAAAAATTTATGCGAAAAATCAGTGGTTATTTCATGCTCACATTCAGGTAATACTCCAGAAACAGTTGCTGCTACAAAACTTGCAAGATCTAAGGGCGCAATTACAATTTGTTTATCTAATTTAGAAGGTTCTCCATTATGGGAAGCTGCAGAATATCCAGTACATTATGACTGGGGTAAAGATGTCAGCGATTCTGATAAGAATAAAGGTATTCTTTACGGATTGCTATTCAAGCTACTTGGTGTTCTTGCAGCTGATGCAAAATGGGATATTTGCTTTAAAGAGTTGGAAAAGTTAACAGAGTTATCTACAAAAGCAAAAGAACAGTATGATGCTCAGGCTAAACAGTGGGCAAAAGATAATAAACGTAAAAAGACGATTTATACAATTGGTAGTGGTATTAATTATGGTGAAGTATATTCCACAGCAATGTGCTGGTTTATGGAAATGCAGTGGATTAATTCCGGTTGCATTCATTCTGGTGAATTCTTCCATGGACCATTTGAAGTTACAGACTATGATGTTCCATTTATGCTTGTAAAGAGCATTGGTAAGACAAGATTCCTTGATGAACGTGTTGAAAATTTTGCTAAGAAATTTACAGAAGATTTGTTAGTTCTTGATCAGAAAGATCTTGATTTATCAAATGTTGCTGAGGAAGCTAGACAATACATAGCTGCAATTCTTACAGGTGTTGTCATTCGTCACTTTGTGGAAGCCATTGCATTTGAACGTGGACATTCTTTAGACGTTCGTCGTTACATGTGGCAGATGGAATACTAAGAGGAAAAAATATGTCGCTGGAACTTGTCATTTTTGATGTAGATGGTTTATTATTGAATACCGAAAGGGTCTGGCAGAATGTTTGGTGTGATGTAGCTGAATCCTATGGTATTTCAGAATGGACACAGGAATCATTTTTGCATGTAGTTGGGCGGACTGGAATTGCTGTAAGAGAATTTCTTAATACTGTTTTACAAGGAAAATGTTCTGCAGAGGAATTTCTTGATACTGCACGACAAACAGGCCTTAAAAGACTGGAAAGTCAGTTGGAAGTCAAAACGGGTGTCTATGAAATTCTGGACTACATTAAAATGACAGGTATTCGGTGTGCAGTAGCTACTTCTACCAGTAGAGTCTTGACAGAGGAACGTTTAAGAAAATTACATTTGATACAGTATTTTGATTATATATGCTGCGGGGATGAGGTAAAACATACAAAGCCATCTCCGGATGTGTATCTGAATGTGATTGATACTATGAATGTTTACAAAGATAATGCTCTCGTGTTTGAAGATTCTGCTGTAGGAGTACAGGCTGCGTGGTCTGCAGGAATTCCTGTTGTGATGGTGCCGGATTTAGTTCAGGCTACCGAAATACAGCAACGGCAGACAGTGAAAATTATATCCTCTTTGCATGAGGGTATTCCACTTTTAGATGAAATACAAAAGGATGGTATGAAATATGAAAGATGCATTTGATGTGTTAATGATTACGCATAGTAGTTTATGTAAAGGTTATGAAGGTGCACTGAAATTAATTCTGGATATCGATGATGATGATTTTGGGACATTAAGTTTTGAAAATGCTGAATCTCTGGAAGATTTTTCAGAGAAGATAAAAACTATGATAGATGGAGTCTATAAAGATAGAAATCTGGTAGTTCTGTTGGATCTTCCTGGGGGATCACCTGCAAATGTATCTTTACCATTTATCAATTCATCCAGAAAATTTATTGCGGGTATCAATCTTCCATTTGTTTTAGAACTTATGACTATGAAGAAAAACGGCATTTCCTGGGAAGAACTGAATATAGAAGAAATTTGTGAAAATGCATCCCGTAGTATGGTGTTTTATAACAAATTATTAGATGGAGGTAATGTATGATTAAATTAGTTAGAGTTGACCATCGTCTTCTGCATGGTCAGGTAATCTTTTCCTGGACAAAACAACTGTCAGCAAATTATATTATTGTGGCAGATGATAAAGTGCCTAATGATCCAATAAGTATGATGGCTCTTAGCATTGCTAAACCAGCAGATTGTGAATTAAGCATCATTCCATTTTCTAAAGTAAAGGAAGTTGTGGAAAAGAATGCAGATAAAAATATCATGATTATTGTTAAAGGACCTAAAGAAGCTGTACAGCTTGTTAAAGAATTGCCGGAAGTTACAGAAATCAATTATGGTGGTGTGGCAAAGAAGAATGGTTCTAAGGCATATGGTAAAGCTATCTTCTTGAATGAAGAGGAACTTGCTTCAACTAAAGAGTTGATTTCCATGGGTAAGAAGATCATTATCCAGATGGTGCCTACTTCACCGATTGAACGCGCAAATTTTGAATAATAATATCATAATTAAGGAGAAATATTATGCTAATTAAGGCTATATTATTAGGCTTGGTCTCATTGGTTGCGGTTGTTGACTCCAGATTGATTGGACGCCAGAATATCGGAAGACCTCTTATTTTGAGTACATTGGCCGGCTTAGTTTTAGGCGATATGAAACAGGGAATTATCCTTGGCGCCTCATTAGAATTGATGTCCATGGGCTTTGTGGCTATTGGTGCTGCTGGTCCTCCAAACATGCAACTGGGAAGTGTCATTGCTACTGCGTTTGCTATCCTTTCGGGTGCTACTACAGAAGAAGCTTTGTCACTTGCTATTCCTGTAGCAGTTGCAGGTGAATTCCTGAGTGAACTGATGCGTATGGTGATTGCACAGTTCTCACATTTTGCAGATAAGGCAATTGATGAAGGTAAATTCAAAAAGGCAATTCATGTTCATTTATGGTGGTCCTTTACCTTCAACTGTTTAGTATACTTTGTTCCTGTCTTTTTAGCTGTATATTTAGGAATAGATTTAGTAAGTAACTTTGTGGATGCGATTCCTGAAGTTATTACAAAAGGTCTGACAGTATCCGGTAACTTGTTATCTGCACTTGGATTTGCAATGTTATTAAGTACTATGTTGTCTAAAAAGATGTTCCCTTACTTTATGTTAGGTTTCTTGATTGTTGCTTACTCCGGATTGGATCTGGTTGGCGTAACACTGTTTGCTATCATTTTGGCATACATCTTAGATAAGGTATTCTATGGAAAAGGAGCAAATGTATAATTATGGAACAGAAGAAATTAACAAAAGCAGATTTGCGTAAAGTTTTCTTAAGATCTTTGACAATCATGTGTTCCTGGAACTATGAACGTCAGATGCACATGGGATTCATGTGCGGAATGTCTCCGGTCTTAGATAAATTATATGCAGATGATGAAGAAAGAAAAAAAGATGCGTACAGACGTCATATGGAATTCTTTAACTGTACACCTCAGATGACACCATTTATTATGGGTCTTGTAGCTTCTATGGAAGAGCAGAATGCCAATTCTGAAGAAGGTGATTTCCAGACAGAATCCATTCCTATGATTAAAACAAGTTTGATGGGACCGTTTGCAGGTATTGGGGACAGTTTCTTCCAGGGAACTTTAAGAATCATCACATTTGGTATCGGTTTATCCTTTGCAAAGCAGGGAAGTGTGTTAGGTCCAATCTTGGCTGTAGTATTGTTTGCGATTCCATCATTACTATTTGCGTATAATGCAACTTTCCTTGGATATGAATCTGGTAATAAATACCTTGCAAAACTCTATCAGGGAGGCCTTATGGATCGTGTCATGCATTTCGCTTCTATCGTAGGTCTTTTGGTTGTAGGTGGAATGGTTGCAAGTATGGTAAACATTACTACACCATTACAGTTCCAGAATGGTGGTACATCTCTTGTTCTGCAGGATATGTTAAATACTATCTTCCCTAAGTTATTACCACTTGTATTTACTTTGGGTGTTTACAAGCTTATTCAGAAGAAAGTGAATACTAATGCATTATTAATTGGAATCATTCTGTTTGGATTGGTTATGGGTGGCCTTGGAATTCTCTAGTAACATTTAATCTCTCTTTCAAATATACATAATTTCAGATTGGGAACCCAAAAACAGAAGGCAATGCATATTCAGATATGCATTGCCATCTGTTTTTTTATATAGTAAGAATTTCAATGCGTCGCATAAGACAAATCCCGGGGAGATTTTCCTCGGGATAATCATTATTATTTCATTCGAGCATGATGAAAACATATGTATATTTTATGTGACCTAATTATGTTTGAATCTAGGTGAATCTATACGATACATATCATGTAAACAGAAGAGGCAAAGAAGATGGTCTTCAGTGTCATCAGGTGTAGTTAGTTGTCTAAGTATAAGGATGTCATGAATAGGCACATTTTCTGTGTAACCACATTTCTCGCATTTCATCAAGACAAACTGCTCTGTAGTATCTGTCATTGTGTCGATATCCTCCTTTAAATGGATTGTCAGAACTGATCTAGTCCATAAGATGACCACATCTGCATTTAAGCATATCATGATTATAGGTGTCTGACACAAAGCTCTGAATCTTAGTTTCTTTAATTTGTATTGTAGATTGGCTTTTCTTTGAGTAAGTGTTCGTTTGAATTTCTGATGCTGTTCTAATAGTTCATGCACTCTGTTAAGTACATCCTGTTCTTTGTTGTTGTAAAAACAATATGACGGTTATGAACATCAACACACATAGCCTGAGCTTTGGCTGCAAGAATTTTTTGATACTTAACACCACAGGAAGTGCAGAATCTTGAATGACACTAATGATTAACAATATTGAAGTTATTGCATTCAGGACAAACGAAATAGTCAGAGCCTAAATAAAAGGTGTTACATAAAAGAGTTTTTTTACATTATCCAGAACAGCTTCACGAACTTTATCGTGCATGTAGAGATCGTATAGCCATTCATAGTGAGTTCATAAAATATCTTTGATTCTAGGCTTATTAAGGTCATAATTTCTATCATCACATGACAGAGCATTATTAGATGTGTGTTCGGAATAAAGTTCAGTATCAAACATGACTATATTATAAAACAAGCAGAGACTATTGCCTCTGCTCTAATTGAATAGTGTCCCGTAGGGACTTTTTTTTGCTATTTTGATTTGGTTTTTGTGTTCATCATGTTGGAGTTGTCTGTATGAACGACGTAAGTTGCTCTGTCGCATCTGACAATTGTTGATGAATAATGAATTGGCTTATCTTCAAAGTCATAACTGATTTTATTGATGGAAAACAATGGGTCTCCGATGTTACATTTCAAAAGATCCGCATGTTGATTCTGAGCAATGATGCCATCAATTTCTAAAACGGCACGTTTAGGTTGGATATTATAGTCTTTTTCTAATATAGTGTAAAAAGAAAGATCTTTGCTCAGCTTGGTGATGAAGCCAGGGAATTTTTCATCTTCGATATAAATTTTATCGATAGCCATAGGTTCGTTATCTTCCCATACAAGTCTTTCCAGATAGACGACTTTTGTGTTTAAAGGAATGGACAGTTTTTCTGAGATGTCTCCATCCGCATTAAGAAAAGATGCTTGAATAATATCATTTTTAGAAGAATGACCTTTGCTGGAAAGTGTTTCTTTAAATCCGCGAGGTTTATTTAAGTACATCTTTTCTTTTTTATAGGTGATAAAAGTGCCTTTTCCCTGTACCTTTTTTACGTAGCCTTCATCTGAAAGGTTCTGGATGGCTTTACGTATGGTAATTTTACTGACATTGTATTGTTCGCTGAGCTCATTTTCAGTAGGCATCTTTTCTCCGGCGACATATACTTTTGAAACTATTTTGCTTTTTATATCTGCTTCTACTTGCCTATATAGCGGTTTACTGCTATCTAAATTCATAGGTATTTTTCTCCTTATAATCTTTTAACTATATGATTATATCACAATTTATAATCAATTTGGTTATAGAAAATTCTGAAATATGCGATAAATACAGTATATTATTATATTTTTAAAAATTTTGATCTGGAGGAACGGTATGATCAAGTGCTCATCTGATTTTGCTTTGTGTATAATGAATGCAAAGTTCTTAAATGGTCACAAGGATATGTAGGTGCAAGAAGGCAAGTATATCAATAGATATGAAGTTCTATTCACATTGGCAAGAGAGTATACAGGCTGTGATACAAAGGGAATTCTATTATCAATCAAGAAAAGAATGCATCAAATCACAGATTTCTTCCGTATTGTTGAGATGAAGAAAGATGATCTTTTCGGCTATAAGCATTTACAGCCGATACATACTGGAACGCAAGACAAATTTATGAATATACACAAGATGCAGATGTAGCATGTGCAATCAGTGGAGCCATAAATGAAATCTATATAAGCATTAAGGATATATTCGAATAAGGGAATATCTTTTTTAAGTGTAGAATGGTTTTCGCTTTCTGTTATATTTACTATATATTCTGATTGTAGTTTAAAATACAGTTAGAATTTGTGGAGAATCTGCCCTTCAACATTATATTTGGGTGTGAAAATGATGTGATATTTACACACATCTATTTTGTATAACATTTCTTTGATACCATTCGCATAGCATGTGTTTTTTTGCTTTGTACTTTGTATTCAACTAGTTAGAGCAAAAAGCGTAAAATAAAAGAAAATTGGCAACTTACTATAAAAAAGTTCCAATTTTATGATAATTTAAAAATCTTGAGTTTTAGATACCTTTTATTTTCTTTTCCTTAAATAAAAGAATTAATTCTTGTTTTTTTGAAGGTATATATAGTATATATTTTTTTCTTTTTTGTTATTCATCATTAAAAATACTCCATCTTTTACAATCATATAATTTGTAAACTCGCTCAAATCTTTAATAATAGTTTTATTTGGTAAGACACCAATGATTTGTTTGTCGGTGATTTCAATTTCAATAATAGAATTAGGATTAAGAATACCAGATGAAATGGATTCAGGAATCATTATCTTTTTTCTTAAAGAAATAATAGTATGTATAGTTACAATAAAAAAAAAGTCAAAGATACATAAGAAATAGATGTGATTTAATAAATTAAAAACAAAATCTGCAAATATTGCAATAAAAGGTATGGAGTACAATAAGTATTGATATTTTCTAGGAATATTAAGTAATAATAATGGAGCATATTTTTTTACATGGTTCATTTGTTCTTCTATAGTTGAAGTTGTTCTAAAATTCATAAAAATTTTATCCTCCTAGTTACAATGAATTATAGCATACATGATTGGCTCTAGAAGGTTTTACCAAATCGTCTTATGCGATATTTTGTCCTCTTATGCACGACATATGCATTATCTATTTAACATCATATATAATCAAGATAATACATACATTCAAAAAATTGAACCGATCATTTAATTTTGGAAGCCAGTTCTTATTAATATATAATTGTCATATATGTATGTAGTAATCATGAAAATGCTCAGGACATATTTAAAGAATTGACTGGGTAATTAAAGAAAACAATTTTTGAAGCAACTTTCTGCACGTTCATTCATCATACAGATTAGGGGGGAGGGTTATGTTGAATGTATTGATAATTGATGATGATTTAAAAGATTCTAAAGATCTTGAAAAGTTATGCATCCATTATTTTAATAAACGTAATATCGATCACAAGATCAGTATTGAATTAAAGTTAAATGAGAATTTGGATACCCTTTCTAATGTAGACATATTATTTTTGGATGTAGAAATCGGAAATAATAATGGAATTGAATTTTCTAAAAAACTTAGAAAAGTTTATCCGGAATTAATGATCATCATTACTTCTAAATATTCACAGTATTTGATTGATGGGTATTCTATCGATGCCAAACGATATTTCTTGAAACCAATTGATGAAAATATATTTAATGAAGAAATGGAGAATGTACTAGGTGCGACATTTCAAAAATATATGGGGTTCTATGATTCTAAAATTGCACCATATAAAATCCACTATGATAAGATTCTCTATGTTGAATTTTTAAATCGTGCAACTGTACTTCACTTTTTAAATGGAGTACAAATAAAAACAAGTTACCCTTTGAAATATTGGATTGAAAAATTAACAGAATATGGCTTTGCGCAACCTTATAAATGTTATGTGGTAAATCTTAAATATATTTCTGGTATTAGTAAGTGTGAATAAAACTTAGAAAAAAACATAAAAAAAGGCCGCACTAAAAAGAGGT